>Ga0222719_10004677_pt1 | contig 11987 bp, 10 predicted proteins | sample C33_34DmetaG_FD_165039 | JGI IMG/M metagenome (GOLD analysis project Ga0222719, IMG submission 165039) | Estuarine water microbial communities from San Francisco Bay, California, United States - C33_34D | ecosystem: Environmental > Aquatic > Marine > Unclassified | place: USA: California...
CTCAACGAGTATTCCCTATGGATATCAGAATTATCCCAGAGTCTTGACGGTAGGTGATGGAGACTTTAGTTTTAGTTTGGCTCTGGCTCGATTGATTCAACCATTGTCAACAACAACAACAACGACGACGACGACGAAAAAACAATTGGGAACGCAAGGGTCAGACGATTTGTTATCCAAACATCCCCGACTAGTTGCGACCAGCTACGAAACACGACATCGATTGGAACAAGTATATCCAAACATGAAAGATACCATTTGTCAACTAAAACACTTGGGAGCGATCGTTCTTTTTCAAGTGGATGCTACGGACTTGCAATCTACACTGGTGGAACCCCATCACACCCTACTATCAGCAACTGGGGACCCTTGCTTGTTTGATCGAATTGTATGGAACTTTCCTTGCACAGCCGTTGCCAGTGGTCAAGATGGACAAAATGATGAAATGGAACGCAACAAGGAATTGGTGCGAACCTTTGTCGATTCTGCAAGGTCCCTTCTCAATCCCAGGGGAGGTCAACTCCATATGAATCACAAGACCAAGGTAACAAAGACTGTCTGTTTGTGTCATGGTAAATTCGGTGTTCGATCAAAAAGTGGTTGTGCTCAATTTTCTCTTTACTATTTTCCTCCTCGGCTAGCCTCCATTTAATCAATGGCAAATTGAAAAGGTCGCCCTCGAGTTGGTTAATGATTCAAAAGGCCAGGGCAGTGAAAAACATCCAATGGTTTATTGTGGCCGCTTAGTGTTAGATCGATCGCTGTTTCCTCCGTACGTCCCCCGCAAGGCCCTCGATCGCAAAAGCTTTCCCATTTCCGATGCCCGGACCTACATTTTTGCATTCCAAAATGGTACTTTTTCCGAGAATCAGGAGCATTGCGACTTGAAAGATGCTGTTCGTGACTTTGACGATCGATTCAACTCGCCACAACATCCTCCACCGGCTTTCTCGTTGCTACAGGTTACGGAACAAGTCATTCAAGGCCTCCGACGGTCTTTTCTTGAGTTTCCTCGGGCGACAAAATCAACAAAGAAACGAGGAAAAGGCTCTTACAAGGGGCAGAATAAACGTTTAAAGAAATTTGGCTAAACATAGATTAACGAGAGTGTGGGAGGAGGAGTGAATGAGGTGTGTCATGGTTGGGAGTCGAGACTTCACAGGAGTTCGTCCGTGATTAGTATCCACTTGTCTGTGGTTGATATGGCTGTTGGGGTGATCCATAGGCTGGTGGTGCACCATAGGCTGGAGCTCCGTAGGGTGACGGTTGGCCTTGTGGGGTTGGAGGCTGCTGAGCAGCCTGTCCACCCCATGGGTCTTGCTGTGGCATACCCGCATACGGCTGTTGGTTGGGCGCGGAAGGTGGTACTGGTGGAGCACCGGGATATGCTTGCTGTCCTGCTACCGGTACCATAGCACCTTGATGGTATGGATTGCCTTGTTGAGGAGGTTGCTGAGTGGCGTACTGTTGCTGAGCCGGGGGGTAGGCTCCAGGAGCAACAGCATACGGCGAAGGAGCATGGCCAGGCGGAGCAGCACCGGGGAAAGCACTCTGCGTCATTTGTTGGTGCTGCGAAGAAGTCATAGAGGGCACATCGTCCCAGTTTTCAACGTCCAACAAATCCGCTTCCTCCGCCACAGATTCACCGGAAGCCCCAGCTTCCCCTCCGTTCATTTCACCAGACCTGTTTGCTTCCCCTTCCCTGTCATAACCTTCTTGCTCATGATCATACTCACGTGTACGCTGAGCTTCTTCCGCTGTATTGGGTAGAGAAAACGAGACAAAGTTAGATTGGTTTCCCAACAAAGAAAAATCCCCCTTGCTCACATCATGGTATCAATCCTTACCTCGCGCACGTTCCATTTCCTCCTGAGACTGCCTTACTGCACCAGTAGCTCGGATACCCGAGTTTTTTGGCGTGTTTCGCATGCATTCAACCAACGCCTCGCGCAACGCGTCCACCTCTTTGGGATTGTAGGATCCAAATGCCGCAGCAATCGTCGGACCGTAATCCATCCAGCGTTCAAGCTTGAATTGACGTACCATCTTGTTACCATACGCTTTGGTACGGCACTGAGTCACCTGGTATCCCCTGACGTTAGGTTTGTACAAATCGTGTACGAAATTCACAGCCAGTTTGATCAAAAAGTTTCGCTGTGCTTGATCGTGATACGGGTTGTTGAGCCAGTCCGAAAAGTCCGCCTCCGAACGAAACCACAACATCGTATGAGGACCATACTGCACCCAATAAGACTGCTTCCACTTTTTCATGACAATCGTACGAAAGGAAATACGAGAAAGGACGTATCCCTTTTTACGAACGAGCTCTGCCTTGGGAAGTGGCGAGGCTCCCGGCGGAGCTTGACGGGCCAGTTCTTCGCGGTAGGGATTACGGACCGGGCGATTGTTCACATCATCCATTTCATCCGGTCGTTGAGCAGGGTCTTCCTTCTGTCCATACTCATAGGCTTGATAATTACCAACCGTCTCAATCGCACGATTCTCTTGCACCGGTTGATCCGGACCAGAATAGCTAGGACGCTCTGGCTGAGGTGGTGGAGGCTGCTGCTGCTGCGAACTCGAGTCCCCAAAGGGTCCAAGGTCGGCAACCTGTTGTGTCTGTACCGGAGCCGGGGCTGCATACGGCTGCAAATCCTGTGAACCGGCAGGAGGTCGTCCATATCCAAAGGCATCCGTTTGTTGCGGCGGTTCAGGGACCGGGGCGGGAGCCGGTGCTGGTGGAGGGGGCGCAAAAGGATCAAAGGACGCCCCACCAGCAGCTCCAGATGTCGGTGTCGGAGCACTTACCGCCCACTGATTCGACTGTTGTGCAGCAGGAACCAGTTGATGTTGTTGTTGCTGCATTCCAGCCGAAAAGGGATCTTGTGCTGGTGCAACCACCCCCGCATAAGGATTCGATGGTTGTTGCGAAGGCACAAGGGCAGAGTCATAGGATGGCATACCGGCCGGAGCTCCCCCCGTGGGATTCGTCTGCATTCCATAGCCACTCGGAGAATAGCCACTCGACGAAGCTGGCTGGCCTGGGGCTGAGTAGGACGAAGAGTAGGTCTGCACCGAGGCACCGGGTGATGCGGTGACCTGAGGACTCGCTGCATATGGAGTACCATACTGCTGAGCAGGAGAAGACATTGCTGCCGGAGGCTGGCTCATGGCATTTGATACTCCAAATGGATTATCGGCAGGACTAGGAGCGGGTTGTTGACCCATGCCAGTGTGTGGCTGTTGCATTCCGTTTGCATATGTCCCCGCCGGCGCTGGTGATGGAACCTCAAAAGGATTGGCTGCTGCAGCTGGTGCTGGTGGGGCACCCGTGGCAGCATAAGGGTCACCAAAGGGATTACTGTCGGCCATGGTCAATATCAATACTCTCAATCAATGATTTCTCTACTCTACTCTAGAGTAAGAGTATGAATGTCCTCGTTTGGAAAGATGCGCCGTCACCGTGGTCCGTGGTTGTTAGCGTGAAGGGATATGCTCCGCGCTACACACGAGTAGACGATGAAAATCGACCGTTGGGACATTGGGGGTGGAGTCGTTTCAAGAGGGTACTCGATAGTTAGGGTAAAAGTTTCGGGGGTGTATGGTACTATGTAAAGGATAGTGCGATCGAAACAATTAAGAATTTGAAAATTTCGTCTTTGACCGATATTTACATAGCGATCTTGTAGAGGTCACAAGGAGCCACGACGGCAGGGTGCTGAGTGCTCCGGAGCAGCTCGCAACACACCTTGCACAACAACCGAGAGGCGAATAGATCCAAACAAACACGCAAGGGACCGCAAGAGTGAAAAAAAAAGAGTTCTGGGTGCTTTTCGTCTTGTCTTTCTCATTTTGACATGAACTCTGATTTTCTAGGCCTCTCGACGGCCTCCGAATGGCCAGAAGAGGTGCGCGACCGATATGAACGGATCGAGGCCTTGGGCAAGGGATCCTTTGGTATGGTGTGGATGGCCCAACGACTGGGGGCTCCCAAAGATGAGTTTGATGATGAGTTTGTCGCCATCAAAAACATTAACATCAAGGACGAGAAAGGAAAGGTCTATGCCGAGCGAGAAATTGAAATCTTGTCGGAATTGCGGCATCCAAATATCATTCGTCTTATTCGAGCATTTCCAGTGGAGAACAATATTCGAGTGGTCATCATGCAGCTTGGTCGAGGTCCTAATTTACATCAGCTTGTTGTCAAGCGAGGAGCTCTGGGATTGCCGTTGGCTCGGCTGGTCAGTAGGCATTTGATTGCCGCTGTCAGCTATTTGCACGGCCGAGCCTGTATTCATAGAGATATTAAACCATCCAACTGTATCTTGGCCTGTAATACGAGCCCAGCGACAGAGGACTATGACTGGTATCATGACGATGCTATTTGGAGCAACGGAGAAGATGCCGAGGAAGCAGTTCGGACAAACAAGTGGAAGCTAATGCTTGTCGATTTTGGATTTGCGCGCGCCCTGGAGAATCAAGAAATAAAAACCCAGAAGCACTTGCGTAATTCAATCGTCTTTGAGGCGGAAAAGCCCCCTCCAAGTCCTCAAAAAGGTCCTGTCGGCAAAATGCCAGCCGTCAAAGAGAGTAGTAACAGTGCGGTGGATGAAGACGACGAAGAGGATGATGACGTTCTCGCTCAATTAGCCGAGTCAGCCGCGCGTAGCATGAGAGGAACAGCCTTTGAGCCAACGAACGAGGTAGAAGACGCTATCATGGGAGGAGGAGGGCAGAGAAAGCGGCAATCTGGTGTTTCCATGTCTCTTCCCGAGCCGCCGCCTCGTGACAGTAGTCGCAAACGTGTGTCGACCGCCAGGCATCACGTGCGGTCCATGAGCGCTCTCGGCACCAAAGCGTATGCTGCACCCGAAATTAGACGAAAGCTTCGTCATAAAACCCAGGAAGATTTCGAGAAAGAAAATGCTGCGATGACGGAATGTGTCGCCGACTACGGTATGATTGTGGATGCCTACTCTGTTGGTTGGACACTCCGCGTGGCCATGACAGGTGTCCCGCCCAACTTTACGATTTCGGGATACATGCGTGAACGCAGTAACGTCGTGCTAGAAGGCCAAAATCAGGAAGAGGAAGTTATCCCAGATGACTGCTGCTGCATGGGCAAAACTCGTCTACACAGTGTTAAAGTTCGAGATCCGGCGGCCCTGCCACCCGAGGCAACGATAATAATAACCAAAATGACGGAAAAGAAACCAGAGGACCGGATGACAGTAAGAGAAGCCCAAAGCTATCCTTGGATTGCCGGTGGAGAAGGCGAAGAGTCGTTCTCTTTGCCTCAAGGAGACGTGCCGTCGAAGCATGGAGATCCGGTTGTTCCTTTGAAATGCGCGGCCAACCTGTCAAAGCTCACAATCCAGTATCACATGCAATAACAATCTAGTGCAGTTAATGTACTGTGTTATTTATTTAGTTTCGTAATGATCGCTTTGGTTCTAGGTTCTTGCCGAAGTAGACTAAGCGACGTCGGCCCACCATCTCTCTTTAGTCTTATTTTAACTCCAACCCCAATGTAATATCATGTGCCGAGTGGTGACGTCATTTCTCACCAGTTACACAATTTAGTCATTGCAACCTCCAGCTCGTTGTAAAAGTCAAAGCACACTATGACGACGGGACCAAGGAAGACGACCACAAACGTACCAAAGGCTTCAGTCGATCCTAGTGGATAATTGTCTGCACGTGTTCATCGACAGACGAAAACGATAACTTGCATTGGACCAAGGCATATCGCACAGGCAAATGACAGTCCGACCATCGTCACGCTGGTCTGGCGGGGGACAACCATCGAGCTTGTGTGCCTTCCTAATCCTTGCATTGGCGGTGGCCGTTGTCGCGGGTGGTGATAACTCCTTACTCCGGGCTTCGTTGCCTTCGACTTCGATGTTTTCCTTATCGACTCATCGCGATCCAAAGCTTCTGGGCCCAGATGCACCGACGTATTTTCAACATGAAGCGGCAATTGCCGCTATTTCCATCTTTTTCTTTCGAACGACCGTGTGCTTTCAGACGGGTAGCCGGCAATCTGAACAGCCCAAATCGAAACTTTCGTTTACGCTGGTCTTACAGTGGGTATTTGCTTTCATATTGGCCGTCATGGCATACCTTAAACTACCATACGAGCGAATCACGGCCATGGAGTTGTTCTCGTATGCTGTGCCTTTCATTTTGTCTCTTTCTCCAGGCGGTGACGAGTCGTCGGCACGGATGCGTCGGACTCCAGAGAAATCTTCGTCTCGTGGCGTTGATAAATTGCGCAAATTGGTCCTCATCGTGGCCAGCGGGGCCGCGTCTTTGTTGATGGTTCATCCGACAACTTTACATTACCTCTGTCGAGTCTTTTCACTATTGACACCTCGCTCCGTCGTCCAGGCATTGGAATATTTATTGCCTATTACCGAAATGACATCTGCATATGACATCATGTTACAATTTACAGCCCCCAAAGTATTGCGCAAACAATTGGCACATCTCTTCTTTGTTACCTTTCACATACAGGTCGGAATGGGATACTTGGGAATTGACTTTCTGCGACAAGAACAAGATCGTCGCAATCAATTGGTACGAATGGATATTATGACTGTCAGCTCTTTGAAAGACGAAAAGCAAACTGATGACGACAGCAGTAAAAATAATGGATCTGCGTCGAATAAAAAGTCGGTCGAAGAGAAGAATCGATCGGCCGTGTTGGAACGTTCCAAACGTTTTCAACGCAGTGCCGGACCCTTTATCCTGTTTACGGCCTTACCGTACATGTTTCAAATCATTCTCTACGGAAACATCAACAAATTTGCCTTTATGTGTGTCCAAGATGACTTGCACCGAACGGTGCGTTTGAATCAAGTTTTTGATAATGACAATCATCTAATTGCCATGGCTAATGATTCGCCAACGTCACCAGAGGGTACGTGCCGTCCGTCGGGTTGTCTTGCATGTTGAGTCTAGCCTATCTAACCACTCTGGCCATTCACCTCCCTCTTTTCGTTTGCAGCCTATGCCACGTCGATGAATACAGTCGTCGCGACGGCCTACGAAATCTTCAATCGAAAGCTCTTTAGTTTGCCCAAGGTCTTACTCTTACCGGGTGTCATGTCTCGACAGCCAATGTTGGTGGCACAGGTGTTTCCTTTTATCTTTCTTTCGGACTGGGCCAAGGCTAGTGTCGTGTCGTACATGACGACGACCATTGAGAACCTTCAAAAAGAAATCCAAGATTTGAATGCAATCCGCAGTCGCGTCGAGTCATTTGATATTAAGAATGCCGAACTGCTACAGCGCAGTGGTAAGGGTGCTACTCGTTTCACACAGCGCCGATGGGAAGATCTGACGGTCAAAGTCCAGGCGCGGTTAGTGGTCTCAGACTTGCTACAGCGATCGAAAGGATTCTTTTCATTTATTCAGCGGAACTTTGTCTTTTCGGTATTGATTGACTGCGCTTTGGCAAACTTGATTGCCATTGGGAAGATTGTCTCGGCAGATACCTTTGTCTTTTCTCGGGCAATCGAGGATGCAGTGGATATGATGCTGATGCGAAGTCGTGGCGAAGCTGAATTGGCGCGTATGATGACGGAAATTGATAAACTGGAAAATCTTGCTACCATCTGGAGCAACAGCAAGCATCGCAATGTTCTGCACTGTACCCTATCACCGCCGCACCGCAAGAATGTTGTACTGCGGAATCTTGTATACAGTCGGGGAACTGCTCACGTGAGAGCAGATCACATCGAGGTTCCACCAGGAGTGTACGCACTGACAGGATCGAACGGATCGGGTACGCTACTCCGTCACTGCTTTTTTGCACTTTAAAGATCGTGGACACTAACTGATTCGTTTCTCTTGTCTCAACTTTCCAGGTAAATCAACTTTATTCCGAGTTTTGATGAGCTGTAACACCAACGAGAAGAGTATTGACCTTCCAGAGAGCATTAACCTACTCACACCAATGGAACCTCTGACCGAAGAAGACGATATTCTTCGCGAAACGGCTTGCGAGGTGTCTGCCGACGAGACCGATGACGATAGCGAAGATACTGAAATGGAAGTAGGCGTAGATGGGGAAGTAGCAAAGGTTTCGAGCGTTGCACCCGATTCTCGTCCTACTCCAAAGCTGTCTATTTCAATGCCATCTTCTCAAGTCGTTGAGATCAGTCAAAACTTTTATTGGCCTCTTTATTCCAGACCAATTGACTGGATTTTTCAGGAGGATACTTTGGACAGCTATTCGGCGGACGAGCTCCATGACCGAACGAGAAAAGTCGCCGAAGAGCTTCTCGAATTGGAGTTCTTTAAAACTATCGGAGTCGAGACAGTGGACGAAGAAGAAGGGGATTCAGCGGAGGAGGATATGATTCATCACATCATTTCACAGCTACTCGAAGAGAAAGAAGATTGGTTTGGCGACTTGTCAGGGGGGCAGAAAAGCAAAGTTGAGCTCGTTCGGAAGGTTTTCCTCCACGATCACTGCCCCGACGTGTTATTAGTAGACGAAACTATGGCCCCGTTGGACCCCGCATCTAAGTCTTTGGTCATGGCGAAGCTCAAGTCGTTCTGCAGCGAAAGCATCGTAATTGTCATCTACCACACAGATGTCGGCCAGGGCAAGGAAGTGGAAGGGAAAGCGATAGAATGCGTTCCATCAAACAATTTCTTTGACAAAAACATTCATCTAGAAATGGGAGCAATCCACATCAGAGAAACGTGCTAGAACGGGGCAGGCGCCGACGTCAATTTTCTACCGGTCTTGCGACAACAATATCCGAGCATATGGATCGTTGATAGCCCCCGGTTGGCAATCTCCTGCCCGTCTACTCCAGGAGGAGCTACGAATATTTTACTCTTAGCACGAGTCATTGGCTTAATACATTACACTTTACACGGGTGCTTGTACGACGAAATGTTGTCTAGTCAGAATCGGAGCAGTAGTATGAAGACGAATCATCATCGATCGTGTTCTCGTAACGAGCTTGTCCATAGGTGTGTCGTTGTCTCAGGCCAGTGTCGCTAGTGAAATCCTTGTCCGTTCCAATCAAAATCTCAGGTACTGGTTCCAAGTAACCGTTGTCTTCGAAGCTGTCGAAATGCTCCGAAAGAGAATCGTCTTCATAGAGTGGAGGCATAGGCGTTGCCCTTGAGACCGTGGGGTCAGGCGGCCAATCGAAGAAACGATCTTTCTTGAACCTACTGTATGGGATAACTACCGCGCGAGGTTGTCGCTTGGTCGAACTGCTACTCCCAGAAGCATCGGAGCGGAAAGGCGGGCGATGTATCTTCTCGGACTCGGGTACATCATCGAAATAAGTTCTTTTTGAAAATCTGCCGAACAACTTGGAGCCTCCAGAAGCACCATTCGACGCGGGAGTCTTACTACCGTCGGATGACTCAGCGACAGTAGGGGCCGCTGATCCATAGCCGTATCCCTCCTGGCTCTTTTTGTCTTCTTCTTCGAGCTGCTTCTTGAGTTTTGCCGCTTCTTTCTTTTCGAGGTACCAACGGAGAAGATAATTCTGTCAAATAATCACGGTTAGAACGAGTTCGAGTAGACACTGGGCAAACAATGCGACCAAACACTTACTTGGGGTCCAACGCTTGCGACTGTCGATAATAGAAAAAAAGCCCGCCACGGAAACCAAATCAGGAAGACGCAAGTGCACGACAATACCAAGAAGACGAGAAAGGACAGATACGGGTCTCTCCAGGTAGACATGTTGAATGAGATCCTGACAATGATGAGGAAGATCCTGATCATCCTCATCAATGGACCAAGGAACGAAGAAGCAATCCTGGTAATGGGATTGGAACTCTTGGCGTGCAATCCAAGCATTTTATCGAATTCATCCAAGGCCTGTTTCCTCTTTGTGACATCATTTTGTTTATCAACAGCGGCGCCTGAGCCTGCAGTGTTAGGTCCAGTTTTATCCTTTTCTCCGTAAGCTGGAGGAGGATGAACGATTTCTTTCGCGATCCCTAGTGTCCTTTTATGCAGCATCATTTCAATTCGGTTCAAATGCACCTGCGGGGGTATCCTCTGGTCGCTCCTAGAATCATTGTTCTGAGGAGGGCCTACTCGAAGCCTTCGTTTCGATGCCCCGGACCCAGCATTTAACATGCCACTAGAGCCATTCGACTGGCCATTTGCAGCTGGCATCTCCATTTCCAGATCCTCGTCTTCGTTATCCAGATCCATGTCGTACAATATGTCTCCCATACCAGATTCACTGACAATAGTTTCATCGTCATCATCATTGTAACTATCTTCGTCGATATCATCGTCTTCTTCCTCTTTACCCCCGGCACCTCCAGTGGCATCGTGAGAAGGTGCTTCTGATGTATAGTATACAGACAGACGCCCGTGAAGACGAGTTGCGCTCCCTGGAAAGTAAGGAACAACACGCGGAGGTTAGGGACATTCAATAGAAAATGCAATGGGTAACCCAGAGGATCGGATACGAACCTTTTTTCTTATTCGAGCTAGGAGCAAGGGCGTCCTCCACCGCAAATTTAGGATATGCGTCCCTGTCAGAGAAGGGAAATTCTCGGTGGTCCAAAGCCCCAATTTCTTCGTCATCCTGATTTGACTCGTCCCCAGAAGACTCCAAGCTGTTGAGACGGTTAAGACGAAGGGAGGTTTGGGTTTTCTTTCGTCGTTTCGTGCGCTTCTGAAGCAGAATCTGATTGAAGTTCGGTCTCTCCGGTCGATAATTCAAGAAAAAGCTCTTGGCGATTTCCAATCCCGTCAAGGGTTTGTATCCTAGATTGTAGCCAGTCCGAGAGACATAGTGTTGGTGATTCAGAACAAATAGAATGAGCAAGTATCCAACGAAATATGCTGGGACTAGCCGAACAGAACTACTCCAGACACAATGCATCCCCGAGACAAAAAGATAGAGAGAAACATGAGGTCTCTCATACATAACTGCATCGAGAATCAGAATCTTGACCATTTGGCGAAGATTCTGGTGATAGAGATTGAACTCTCGCATCGTAGCTCGGAAAGCGTTTCGACTGTACTTTCCTGGCAGATCCAGCCCGTTCACTGTAACCGCGACGTTTCGAAATGTTTTCGGATCTGCGCATGGAATAGCTGGTTGGCCTTCGACAAGAGGGTATTTCCGAGCCAGACTCTTCGGCCCTCGAAGGTAAGAAAACACCGCGGCTCTTTCGTTGAACCAGTGCAGCGAGAAACGAAGGCGAATCACACCCCTCGCCTGTCTGTCGTACACGAACGACGAAGCTCGCAGTGGAAATGTAATATCATATTCTGTGTTGGGCCGCAGAGAAGCCACATCCAATGAAACTCTGCCGCAAAACACATCGTTGTCCTTGTTCTTTCGCGTCTTCACGTCGAACACACCAACGAAAATCTTTGCGTAGGCGTGATGAATAGGGAAGACAGCGGCGCGTTTGGACTGGCTCGGCCACATGGGAGAGCGATACCCTGACAAGACATCTGTACAGAAGGCAGCATCACCACATATAATGTAGACACAGACATCAGGTTTTGTTCGCGCCAAGCTAATAGCACCAAGCACCTCCATCCGGAATGCACCGATTCTACCATCCTTGTTTGGAGATCCCCACATTTCCTCCACGTGGCGCGGAACTTCCTTCCCCCTGTCTAATCGGAATGATGGAACAAGATAGCTCCTCACAAAGTCATAGGATTTTGAGGGTTCCAGACTGTCCGTGTAAATTTCTTCTTCAGTCATGTACACGGCGTCTTGGAAGCAGCGGTACGGACGGACCCTGAACTTCCGTTTTCCTCCACGACTTCCCGTTTGAACACTGTATCTTGCTCTCTCTCCCGGAGCATGATGGCTCGCCATATTTGTTTCAAAGCTACGGAAAGACTTCATATCGTTATTCGATCCCGACATCATCGCCCTTTTGTTGTCGACGAAAGCCAGCATATCTGATGACCCACCTTCGCCAGCTCCGTTTCCGCCCCCACCAATCGTCATTCCGCTAATATT
>Ga0222719_10004678_pt1 | contig 11985 bp, 13 predicted proteins | sample C33_34DmetaG_FD_165039 | JGI IMG/M metagenome (GOLD analysis project Ga0222719, IMG submission 165039) | Estuarine water microbial communities from San Francisco Bay, California, United States - C33_34D | ecosystem: Environmental > Aquatic > Marine > Unclassified | place: USA: California...
AAAGGCAAAGAAGACCCACGCCACATCTGGCCGCACATCCGCAAAATTGTTGCATCCAAAAGACCCTCTTGGGTTGTTTTCGAAAACGTTTATGGTCACATCAGCTTGGGACTCGACGCTGTGCTCCTTGACTTGGAAACCGAAGGCTACGCCACAAGGACGTTTATTGTTCCAGCTAGCGGCATCGGCGCACCCCATAAGCGAGATAGAGTCTGGATTGTGGGCTACACCGAACACAATGGACCATCTACCTCTACGCTCCAAGGAGAGCATGGAGAGGATGAAAGAGGGTCACAGGAAGGGCAGGAAGCGTCCCAGCAATCTACGGGAACAGGTGAATCCAGAATACGTGAAGATGTGGGCAACTCCAAGGACAACGGATGGGACGGGCGGCCCACGCCAACTGGACGAGAAGGGTCGCAGGATAAGCAAGACGAATCCAGACCTGAAGTTCGGGGCGAATCTAGCAGACCAAGTACGGATGTGGCCGACACCAACAACCAGAGACCACAAGGGCGGCTATCAGGGTGGCAGGATACGCAACGGCAAGGTGTCGTGGGACACACTGGATGTAGCAGTTCAACACACAGACAATCCGAACAAAACTGGTGGACAACTGAACCCGATGTGGGTAGAGTGGCTAATGGGATACCCAAAAGGGTGGACAGACTTAAAGGACTAGGCAACGCCATAGTACCGCAAATTGCACAACAAATCGCTGAATCAATAAAGGTAGTAGAAAATGCCAAAAGATATTAGACGTAGGCTAGAAGCCGACAGTTCTGCAGAACTACAAGAAGATATAGAAAGGTATTACAACATGTATCCATCATTGGGCTATGATACAAAAGTTATCAAAACTACCCAAGAAGATGCTAAGTATGTTGCATACCTATCCCGCATGGACTCCTGTGATTGAGGTTAAATATGAGACACGAAGACTTTATGAAAAAGGCCATGAAAGAAGCACACAATGTTGACATGGTTAATCACCCACCCCATTACAAAAAGAATGGGATTGAGTGTATTGAAGCTATTAAAGCTGCCATGACTGCAGAAGAATTCAGAGGCTATTGCAAAGGCAATACTCTCAAATACACGTGGCGGGAACGCTACAAGGGCAAGTCTGTAGAGGACTTGCGGAAAGCGCGGTTTTACTTAGACCGTTTAATTTTGGAACTAGAAAATGAGCAGGAAGATAAGAGCTAGCATTACAATATCTGCTTCTATTGATTTAGATGAATTTAACGCTGACGTTGATGAAATTTCGGATACTGTAAGAGAATACATAGAAGATTTATTGTTTGATGTTGAAGGTATCAAACCTGCTAAAATTAGCGTGAGGATGACACATGAATAACCAATTACCTACAGATTATCAGAATTTTATTGCCCTATCTCGTTACGCGAGATGGAAAGAAGACGAACAGCGTCGGGAGACTTGGAGTGAAACTGTATCCAGATATTTTGATTATATGGCTGACCATCTGCATCATAAACATGGCTATAAGCTTCAACCTGCACTGAAGAAAGAACTGGAAGAAGCTGTACTAAGTCAGGCCATCATGCCCAGCATGAGAGCATTGATGACTGCTGGTCCAGCACTAGACCGCTGCCACGTAGGTGGATATAACTGCTCGTACGTACCTGTGGATAGCCCACGTGCATTCGATGAGACCATGTATATTCTTATGTGTGGTACAGGTGTAGGCTTTTCTGTTGAACGCCACTGTATCGAAAAGCTACCCATCGTAGCGGAAGAATTTCACAACACAGACACCGTAATTAAAGTTGGCGACAGCCGACCTGGGTGGGCGAAGTCTTTGAAAGAACTTATTGCCATGTTGTACACAGGCCAAGTACCTAAGTGGGATGTGTCTGATGTACGACCAGCAGGTGCTAGACTTAAAACATTCGGCGGTAGGGCATCAGGCCCACAGCCATTGGTTGAGTTGTTTGAGTTTGTTGTACAGAAGTTTAAAGGTGCCGCAGGGCGTAGGCTGTATCCAATTGAGTGTCATGACATCATGTGTAAAATTGGTGAAGTTGTAGTCGTAGGTGGTGTACGCCGCAGTGCACTGATTTCATTGTCTAATCTTAATGATGACCAAATGGCACATGCAAAGTCAGGCCAGTGGTGGGAGAATGAAGGGCAACGTGCTTTAGCTAACAACTCCGTAGCGTACAAGCAAAAGCCTGAAATGGGTACATTCATGCGTGAGTGGCTGTCTTTGTACGACAGTAAGTCGGGTGAGCGTGGTATCTTCAACAGACAGTCAGCCATCAAGCAAGCCGCTAAGAACGGTAGACGTGATACTGAGCACGACTTCGGGTGTAATCCTTGCAGTGAGATTATCTTACGCCCATATCAGTTCTGCAATCTGTCAGAGGTAGTTGTACGTCAGAACGATACAATTGATGTGTTGAAGAACAAAGTACGCCTTGCAACCATTCTTGGCACATTCCAATCCACACTGACTAACTTTAAGTATCTTCGGCATGTGTGGAAGAAGAATACTGAGGAAGAAAGACTGCTAGGCGTATCACTGACTGGTATTATGGACAGCACGTTAACTGCTACAGCGGGTAATAAGCTAGAGACACTGCTTGAGATGTTGCGTGATATTTCTGTGCAAACTAACAAGGAGCTTAGTAGTAAGCTCCAGATTCCACAGTCTACTGCGGTAACATGTGTAAAGCCTAGCGGTACTGTGTCCCAGCTTACTGACGCTGCCAGCGGCATTCATGCACGGCACAACCCTTATTACATTCGTACTGTACGCGGTGACAACAAAGACCCGCTCACACAGTTCCTAGTATCTGAGGGTATTCCTGCAGAGCCTGACGTAATGAAGCCTGACAGCACTACGGTGTTTAGCTTTCCAATGAAATCACCACAAGGTGCGGTAACACGTACTGCAATGACTGCTATTGAACAGCTAGAATTGTGGCTAACTTATCAGCGCCACTGGTGCGAACATAAGCCCAGCGTAACAATTTCTGTTAAGGAGTCGGAATGGATGGACGTTGGTGCATGGGTCTACGAACACTTTGATGAGGTTAGCGGTATTAGCTTCCTACCATTCAGTGAGCACACGTATCAGCAAGCACCTTACCAAGACATTGATGAAGTACAATACAAAGAGTTCTTGACTAAGATGCCAAAAAGGGTAGACTGGTCTAAGCTACAGGACTTTGAAAAAGAAGATACTACATCAGGTGGACGTGAGTTAGCATGTACAGCGGGTGTGTGTGAAATTGTAGACATTTCAGCAGGGTGAGGACACAATGGCTAATAACAAAGCAGTGGACAGGTTTTATCATGAAGGACGTAAGTCTTTCAGTGCGGCAGAAAAATGTGGTAAATACTACCACATACCTGCTAATCCATATTCAATGGATTCTTTTCGGGGTAAGGAGTGGCAACGAGGTTACAACCTTAGCTATTTCCAGAACTTAAAAAGAGTTGAATCACGATGAATGCCAGAGAGAACCAAGTCCGCCGCTTTCAACAAGCCATGGAACAGCCGATTGATGCAGGGCTGTCAAGTAAACAGCTTATGTTACGTATGTCTTTTATTGATGAAGAAGTGAAAGAATTACGTGATGAGGTGTTAGCCGCTGTTAAAGAACTTGAGACAAACAATACTGTGTCACACAAAGTATGTGTAAACCTATTAAAAGAACTAGGCGACGTAATGTATGTCGCATCTGGGTTCGCCGTGACTTTTGGCTTGCCCATTTCTAGGGCTTTTGATAGGATACACGCATCAAATATGAGCAAGATGGTTGATGGTAAAGCTATTAAGAATGACGAAGGCAAAGTCATGAAGGGGCCAAACTACAAGCCACCACTACTAGATGACCTAGTAAGTGACCAATTAGAATTATTCTAGGAGTAACTTGTGCCAGATAATGAAGATATAATCACCATCAATGGTGTTAAGTATAATTACTTTGAGTTGGAAGACTCACAGCAATACATGGTCAATCAAATACGTAGTTTGAATGATAAAATTCTGAAAGCTAGGTTTGAATTGGAACAGATTAAAATAGCGCATGGAGCATTTTCTTCACAGCTTATTCAATCTGTAAAAGAAACAGAACCAGAAAAGGCTGCGGAATAAATGGAAAATCTAGAACCAGTAAAGAAAGACCGTAAGAAATTTGACTTGGATTTGCAGTATGGAAAAGTACGTGAGCAGCGTATCGCTGATATGCTTCAGAATAAAAAGATTGAAGTAAAATCAGAAAGAGATATGTGGGCACGTACCGGTAATATTGCTATTGAGTACCAATCGTATGGCAAACCAAGTGGCATCGCTGCCACAGAAGCTGACTACTGGTTCCACAATCTGTGCATCGGTGATGATACATTTGCTACACTTGTGTTTAGCACCGACTCACTGAAACGAATTATTGCTAACCTTGATTACAAGAAAACAGTGAAGGGCGGCGACAACTATGCCTCTCAGATGTATCTTCTAAATATACAAAAGCTATTTTCATCTGACGTAATTAAAGCATTTAAGGAAAACGAAAATGGCATCAATGAAGACGCTATCAATACACAGTGAGCTAGATGTACACCTTAGCATCACCAAGCAGGGCATCGGTGTAACCATCTCAGGCGAGGAAGCTGATACTTCATTTAGTGAATATACATGGGATGAGCTGTCTGATGACATGATTGAACAGCATGCTGTACCTGTGCTAGCTAGCAATGACTATAAGATAAGCAAAGATAGCCGCGACTTTATCAAAGAGGCGGCACAAAAAATGCGCTATGCCGCTAGTAAAATGGCACAGCGCACTGATAATATGGATGTTGTTGATATTAGTTAGGGAACAGTAGTCCCATACATACCTTGAACTGACTGGGATGCTGCGGAACTATTCTGTAGCATCCTTTCTGTTTGGTCTGCATCAGATTCACGTACGCCCATACCTTCCATAGCTACTTTAGCAATCAAAGTACCATACGCACCAGACCCAAAGAACATTTGCTTTAGTTTATCTGTGGTTGTTTGTTTTTTACCAGTTCCTGTTACTGCTTTAACGAACTCATCATTAGCAAGTAATCTTGCAACTCGTGCCTGTGTACCCAAACGTGCAAGACCAGAAACAAACTTTCCTGGGTCTACTGTAAACATTTCACCAATAATTTGTGCACCTGCAAGTGCAGAACCTGCATCAGCGCCCTGTCTATTAATTACTCCAGCATACTCAGTGATGGCATCTAGAACTTTTTCGTCTGTTTCATTTAGGATATCCCTAAATACACCAGCAGATTTAAGCTTTGTCATAACATTTTGCAATGCAGCTACATCTATTGTCTGCTGACCTACCTCTGCAAAAGCACTATTACTTTGTACTTCTTTTAGCACACCGCTTTGTGGTGAAATGATAAAATTAAGTAATCCCTCACGTAAATTTGTGGCTACCCCTTCTTTACCTTCTGGAGTCGCTTGTCTACGGCCTACCGCCAGCAGTTCATTTAAGGATGCACGAATTTGTGCAGAGTCTCCGCTAAGTGCTGTTTCAAACACTTCAGCCATTGTGCCGGACTGGGGTGCACCCAGCACTTGGTCTATGCTTCCACCACGTTGCAGATTAGCAATTAGGGTGGCATCATTACGTATCTGAGCTTCTTGTGCGGCATCAATACCCAACGCACGTAGTTGTCGTGGTTCAAATGAATCCAGAAATTTAGTTACGTCAGTTGCACCAGTAACGTCTGACAAATCAGTAGGCATCATACGTGATAACTTGCTACTTAATACGCTAGCAAAAGAATTCTTTAGGTCAGTGGCAGCACCTATAACTTCAGGCCCAGTCTTAGATAGGTCAATTTTATCTATATTCTGACGTACATACGCTTCCTGCGCATTGATATTTTCCATAGTTATGGTTGCTGGCAAAGCACGACCACCACCGCCCGGAACTGTGGTTAGCTGTTCTGCTAATGTAGCGGGTTCAGGTGTCTCTGTACTTCTACGACCTATACGAGCTTGTGTCTGAAGCCCGGTGCCTGTTAACTCAAAAGTTTCTTTATAGAAATCATTTGCTTTTGCTAGATTGTCTGCTACGCCATCAATTGGTTTTACGGGTTTACCTATGAGGTCAAGAAGTGCATTACGCATTTCCATAGCCTGTCCAAATAACTTTGGATTAGTTGCTGTACCCGCAGTGCCAAATGTATCACGTGCCAGCTCACCGTAACGAGATGCATATAACTGTAGTATTTTAGCTGGGCTGTCCACAGATTTAGCATCAAAGTTAAACCCTGGATTATCCTCTGCAAATTGTTTTACAGCTGCCCTAATTTGTGATGGGTTAATCTGACGAGTGCCGTCTTTTTGCACCTTACCCATAGTGATAAGACTATTCATAAGGTTACTCATAAGTCGCTCACCGCGTACTTCTGGTGGCAAATCTGCAGCTATCGTTGTTTTATCAAGTTTAGTTGCATCCGCTGGCGTTACAGGGATAATAGTTGTAGTGTTTTCCGGTAAAAATGCACGTATATCATCTAAATTATATGACGAGTTCTTTACTTTATCAAAGACATCTGAGTATAACCCACGAGCCTCAACGGCACGAAGTCGTAAAAACAAATCTTCTAATGAGCCTAAGTTTTCACCTATAGTGGTTAAGTCTGGGCGTTCACCTACCGGTGCATCCTGCACAGATTTCAGTGTCTGTCCGATACCTGCTACGTCTTGTTGGAACTTTTTAAAGTCGCCAGCACCTACATCATCTCCATATTTTTTAAGATACGCTACAACAGACTGCATCTGTTCTTGTGTCTTAAGTGGGATAATTAGGGACGTTTGTTCTGCTAAACTTGATACACGACCGATTAATCTGCTAGGCACAACCTGCTGTAGCATCAAGTTTTCCAATGGAATGCCAATATCCATGGCGCCACCCGCTGCTGTTTCTGTTACGGTTTCTTGTGCTCTAACTGCAGATTCATAAGTTGTGGGTTTGATTTGTCCTTTAGAACGCACACTGCCTATGGCCAGTTTCATTTTGTCTTTTAGGGCAGGAATTAAGGCAAAAGCAGTTTCTAAGGCGCCAGCAATTTCACGTTGCTTTTCAGCTTCGGTAGCTTCACCTGCTTGGAACACCTCTGGAACAGTTAGTTCTTTAATTAAATCCAGTGTTCCAGAAAACTGCAGGGCTTCCTCTTTATTTAGCCCAAGTTCATCTTGGAGATATTGCCTACCAGCTTCTACAGATTTACCACCAACGTATAGTGTGTAAGCAAATATTATTGGGGCAGTAACAACAGCAAGAGGACCACTTACGACAGCTGTAGCTGCGCTAGTAGCAAAAGCGGCTGGCACAATAGCTAAAGAAGCCCCTGTTTCAGCAAGTACACCCGGTGCATAACGTTCCACCATAGCCTTAGCCCCAACAGTAGCAGGAGCAAAGTCGGTGTATGTGCCATCATCACGCTTAACTGATACGTAATTACGTGGTGCAAACATACTAAGATTAGGACCATCGTCCTTAATCATACGTACATTGCCCTTACCAAAGGTTTTTTCCATAGCTTTAAAATACTGTTCATCAGTATCAGCTAAGTAAAGTTCCTTTTGTGCACCGGCGGCACTAATTAGGTTAGATACCTCTGCACCTCTAGGGTCAACATTTACACCATATTCCTGTGCTTTTGGTGTTAGCCTATCTATGCGAGCTGCTTCAAACAGTTCTTGAGACTGTGCTAAAGCTTGCGGGGTTGTTTCTGAAAACGCTTCTGAAGATGGCGTATCAATAAGACCAAAGAAGGACTTTTCTTTAGGTAGTTCTTCTGCCTTTTTAGGGTCAAACATAACGCCCGGATATACCTCAATAGGGCCGGGAAGCACTACTTCGTCATCTTTGTCTACGGATGCATTTGCTTGTGCAGGTAATGGTGTTGAACCATACATCCCTGCTACAGATTGTGATGCTGTGTTGGCCATATTATCCCTTATGAATTTCTGTTTGCTTGTCTAATCTTTGCAGCTTCTAATTCATCTGCAAGTGCTGATGCATTTGTTACGCCTGGAATACGTGCAAGATTAGAAGAATTAGAATACGCTTTCCTATAAGCTTCTGTGTCACCATTTAAATCACGGAAGGAATTCACACGCTGCATAGCTCTCTGTGTCATCTGCTGTACACGGAATATCTGCTCTTCATATCTGCCGCGCTTTTCTGCAGGTAGTGCTTCATACTCAGTTTTATTGAGAAGCTTTACACCATGTGATTGTGCTATGTTTTTCATAATATCTACAGATATGTTATTTTCAAGTAACTTACCAGAATCATCTGTAATTTTTATAGAACCATCGTCACGTACTTCCATAATTGTCATTGACGGATTATTTTGATACATTCTCATAGCTGTATCCATAGCCATCGCTTCTTGCAGACCAATCAATGCCTGTGTAGCACGGGTTGAACCGATACCAGAGTCATTAATTACAGCAACGTAATCTAGCACAATTCTCAAGTCTTGGTCAGATAGGCGAGGGTCTTCGAACAACTGGTCTTTTGCTGTAGAAATCAAAGGAATTGTAGCTTGACGCATCTGTGTAATTTCTTGTGTTTCTGTTTCAAACCCCGGAATTGTTGTTCCAAGTACAGAATTAGCAATGTCTACAGTATCCTGTGTACGCATAATGATGTCGCCCACAATGTTAAATCCATTTGGATTTCTTGCGGTAAGTTGTATTGCATTACCGATATCCATAGAACGTGCATTGTTGGTACCGATTTTTGTGATATTAAGTGCTTTAGTTTTAGGACGGGGTTCTACGAAACCACCTGATGAGATAATTGGTGCACGTTGTAAAGTAATTGTGCCATTTGGCCCCACCATAGGAACCATTGCTATACCATCTTGGGTTGTCAATCCACCAGCTGCAACAAATGACCCAGCCCTAGACCTGACTTCATCTTCGTTCTGACTTGGGTCTACTCGCATACTTTCCGCAACTATTGATTCAACCTTTTCTTGGAACGCGCTCATTTTACCTGCACCAGCTTCTGGTACTTTAGGAATAAAGTCAGTCGTCAATGAGTTTTCAATAGCATTGAAAATAGTATCGTCTTTGTTTTTTGTAGCTATTGCCAGCTGTTGTGGCATAGCAAAAATTAAATCTAGTTGGTCTGAAGTGTACTTATCAGAATGCTCTCTAGCATGTTTAACAGTTTCTTCAACTAGCTTTGCTATGTGACCATAGCGTGTATCAGTTACTGTACCTGCACCCAGCAGTTTTCTACCTTTAATAACTAGGCTATTTACAGTATCTGCAACGCCCTCTCTAGCCGCATACCCTGGAACAGTAGCCGCGTCATACATATGCTTATTAAGTTCTGTTGATATTGTTGATAGCTGGTCACGCGTACCCTGCGACAGCTTATCATCAGAAATACCTGCTGAAATAGCTGAAATGCTAGTTCCATGTACATCCTTAAAGAAACCTTTTACGTCAGGGGGCATCATTGTGGTTAGAGCAAAGTTTTGTAACTGAGATACTTCAGCACCACCAGTCCCGTCTACAGAAAAGGTTTCGTAACTTTTCATAACTTTTGCAGCCAGCTCACGACCGGTAACGGTTGTACCATCTGGCATTTGAATATTTTCCATACGTAGAAAATCAGGCTTAGTTATTACATTTAGAACGCTACTTTGTTTACCGTCAACTACTTCTTTGTATTTATCTGTTGGAGCAATAGCTAAAGCTGCTGTTGGGTCTGCACGTGTAGGCATTGTACCAGCAATAACTTTACGATATTGCTCAATTGATATACCTAGTCTTTTTGCAGCCCGTTGTTCAATTTCCTCTTCATTAGCCCCACCAAACAAACGACCCATGAAAGAATCAAAACCAACATCAGTTTCTGCAGGTGTTTCTGCCGCAGCTAATGCAGCTTCAGTTTGTGCCATATCTGGGGTTTCAACAACAGTTTGTGTAGTGGACTTCAACGGCTTAATAGATAGCTTATCTCTGTTATCTAAATAAAACTTAATAGGGTCTTTGCCACCTGACAAAGTAATAAGGCTACGTGCTATGCTATTTAACTCATCTTGGCTAGCATTTTTTATAAACTCATCGTCTTGGACAGACAGAGCATCTGCAATATTATTAATTTCTTTAGTTTCAGCATTGTATGCACTGAGGCCAGCGTCGTATTCTTTTTTCTTAGCGCCAAAACCCTGAACTCGTGATTGAATACCTTCTTCATCACGTGTAGCGTTAGCCTGTATAATACCAGTAGCAGTATCTAGGCTACCACGTAGAAAAGCACCTGATGTGCCACGCATCAATCCACCTAAAAATGCCATTACACAGTCTCCTCTACTACTTCTTCTACTATTTCTGTCGGAGCCATCAGGCCACCACCTGTACGTTCTGCTTTAATCTCTTCAATTTTTTCTTCAACCGCTGGCATAAATGCGTCATCACGTTCTTTAATTGATTCTTTTAGTTTCACTGCATTTCTTATAGAGCTACTAACTCCAGTATTTGCGCCAACTTTGTAGTCAATTTCTGCTTCCTCAGCTATAGCCATAATAAGCATACCCAGCTCTTCACCGACTAAAATACCCAAATCAGGTGTGTAGATACCCTCTGAAAAACCATGCATAATCATAGACGTAACAATAGTTGTTACTGGAATACCGGACTCCAGCATGGCAAATAGTCCAAACAGTGTGTCTTCATTATCAAATTTATCAAAGTAATAGTTCATAACTTCGTCGTTAGTCGTGAACATAGGTGGACTTTCCCAAGGGTACGACTTAGGTTCTTTAGTCAAAGATTGCCCAGGAATAGCCACATCAAATCGTGACTTTTCTTTTCCAGATGGAAGTACAAGATTTTCGGATATTTCAATCATACTTACGCCTTTGTAGCTTTAGCTACTTTAACAGTGTCTTTGGTTTCCCTTAGCATTCTAGCGAGAACTGTTTTAGCAATAGAATCTGCACTTACTCCAGGTGCCATTTGTACCGGCGCGGCACGAGATTGCGTAGCCTGTGAACCACGACGACCAACGGCACGTTTGTAGCCTGCTGTGCTAAATCTAGGAGCCTGTTGAGCTGGAACAGCCTGTGCTTGGGCACCACTTTTGCCGCCACCAATTAAATTCATCGCTAAATTAGCGCCAAACGTTGCCCAAAAACTCATCAGTAACTCCTATTGTCCGTACTTTGCACCAAGATATGAGGCACCGATGGTAGTCAGAAAGCTACCAATAGATGATGCTGTGCTTTGGTCTAAGTATTTATCTTGGTTATCTCTATTTACATCCGCCTCAAGAACTGCCATGGCCATATTAAAGGAACGGTCTTGTGCATTTTCGGCTGATGAATATGCATAATCAGCTTCATCACGAAACTGTTGCCATATATTATTCATTGCTGTATTTGAAATAGCTAAATAGTTTGCCGCATTAGTTTGATTTGCAGCATTTTGTGTAGCTGTGTTTGCAGTATTAACTTCACGACGCCATTGTACATTACTTTGCTCAATAGCTAAAGCATTACTTGCATTAAATTGCTCTCTTTGGTTAACCATTGTTGCAGCAAATTGTTGCATAGCGTTAGCTTGTCCAGAATTAAACTGGTTAGAAGCGTTAGAAGCTGTGGCATTATACTTATTGATATCCTGCGTAAGGTTAGCAAAAAACTGGTCAACTTGATTTTGAGAGGTGGCATTAAATTGTTGTGACGCATTAACAGCGGCTTGGTCTGACAGCATTGCTTGTTGCTGTGCTTGTTGATTTATAACAGCTGCTTGTTGTGCGTTAGACATATTAGCCATATCCATCTGCAAAAAGCTTTGTGCATTTTGCACTGCGGCCTGTTGTCTTGCAGTTAGATTAGACATATCCATCTGTGACATCGTAGCCGCATTAGCTAAGGCAGCGGCTTGTGTGTTAGACAGATTACTAAGATTCATGGTTTCTATCATCTTAGAGTTA
>Ga0222719_10004680_pt1 | contig 11981 bp, 9 predicted proteins | sample C33_34DmetaG_FD_165039 | JGI IMG/M metagenome (GOLD analysis project Ga0222719, IMG submission 165039) | Estuarine water microbial communities from San Francisco Bay, California, United States - C33_34D | ecosystem: Environmental > Aquatic > Marine > Unclassified | place: USA: California...
ATTTTCAATAATCTTCCAGGAATCAACAACAACAACAACAACAACAATGGAGTAGTCATGAATAACAATCCCAACTTGGTCATCTGGAGAGAACGCGAACGGCGCCAGAGGTCCATTCGAGTCATGATGATGTTCGTTATGATGTTGCTTTTGATGGACGACGAAGAAAGGGCCGCCCGTAATAGAAACAATGTGAATGGTCGGAACGGCGGAAATCTCCGTGGAGGGAATCGCCTTGGAGGGACAGCTAGCGACGGTTCAGGGCCACTCTTAGATGCTGAAGTGTATACAAGTAGGATTCAACAGGATGCATTGATACGAACGACTACGATCAAGCATCCGCGGTATCAAGCGTTGATACATGCAAACGATGGCCAAGATGTTGATAATCAAATCATAAACTGGGCCGAACAGCGAGCTGATCAACAAAAAGACGAATTCTTTGCATCCGTATCTGGCGTCAATGATCAAATTGACGGGGCAACTTCTGGTGATGCCAACGCCATCGGGAGGGGCAACGGACCGGAAGAAATCGACGAAAAATCTCTAGATCATGATCACGACCGTCTTGTATATCATTATCCGTGGAACTCGACGGGTTTCTATAGAGGTACCTGGGTTAGATCCACTTATAGTACGGATCAAACGACTCAATACGTTAAGCATCAGGCCAGCGTACCAAGTACCAACTCTACGCCCCCTCTGGACGCTGTGACGCTTGAAGCCGATATCCAGGATATTTTGAAGCAACGGAAAGAATCGATTGGCGTCTTTCTACTACCACCAGGGAAGAGGATTCAGGTCCGAGACGACAATAATTTGACTTCGGTTGAATGGGAACGAATGACGGTCGACGCCTCTGGAAGGACTTTTCGACCCAGCAACTCTGCCAGAAAGATCGATAGTGCAGCAATCGCACCAACAACGTCGGTATCCTCGAAACCGACGGATATGTTAACGAGAGACGATGGCGGAGGCAAGATAGGAGTAACGTTGTCTCATGACTCTGGTCGAGCAGCGCTTCAGATTTTTTCACGACCTGTACCATCCATGAAGGAATTGAGTCTGGTTGATGGCTTCGTTAAGCTGTATGACTCTTCCAGCCAAGGTTACTCTACTCGGAAGGACTTACTTCTTCGTGTTCGAGGGGTCCTGATCCATTCAATTGGTAGATTGTCTCTTGTAGCGAACGCTGATGTAACGAGAAGTGCTCTGGTTGTTGGAGGTGAAAGCACGGCCGTTCCTCGGGCAGAGTTCAGTCGTCAGAGACGAAGGTTGCTACAGAGTCTGGTCGAAAAAGAGAACGGTACTAATAACGTGGATCGAATTCGTGATGATGCATTGGCTTTATTTGAAGGTTATGCCAACGAGGGAGGGCAGGGATCTCTCTTCGAGTCGCCTGATTGGAGTCGTGACAAAAGCTTGACCTCTCGGCGCCTTCTCGAATCCCACGACGTGCCGCCGTGGTCGCAGTTTGTAATACCTTATCCATTTGTCAGGGACGACAATGAAGAGACCATTCGTCGTATCAGAACACCAGGATCGAGGCGAATGCCTCCAAGGGAGCAGCTTTTGGAAGGCAATGGGGCAAATTGTGAATTCGAAGTAAATATGGATGTTCAGCATGTCGAGTGGACCATTGGTGCTTGGCGAAGCCTTATTTCACGTCGAATAAAAGAAACAAGATCACTCAATCCTACCTCCCAGGTTGTTGATGGGGATACCAGCGTTATAGACAAGGATCCAAAAACTTTACGGTCTGGCACTAGACGGGCCAAACTTGCTGCCAGAGCGTTACAGGATCAGGCTCTCGTAATGTCCATGGTTGGAACTATCCACTCCGACAACTGTCATTTTCACGCTGCTTTGAATGCCACGGCTATACGTACAGATTGGGAAGCGACGACAAGCAAAGCAATCAACTACAGCTTCTATATGATGCTTGTGTGCCTCACCCAGATTTTGATTCTTCTCCGGCAGCTCTTGCATTCGCAAACTCAGTCTGTGGCAACAAGGGTATCCTTGCTCTGTATTGGATGGCAGACGGTCGTCGATGCACTTGTCTGCGTGGGACACATCTATCTCAGTCTATCGATACAACCACTATTCACGGCATTTGCCAGTGTAGCATTCTTTAAGTTACTGATTTTCTGCCTGATCGAAATGAAGGTGAGTGAAGGCTTGTTTCACGATTTGGCTTGGCTTTCTGGGAAATATTGTATTGTCTAACACTCTGGGTTTTGATGATAGTATATGGCAATGATCATTCAAGCGCGCAATAGTAGCAACGGTGGACAGCCGACTGATGTCCTGCGACGCCAGATTGCCATGCTCCACTTGAGATTTTACGTCGCTCTGTTTGTTGCACTTCTCCTGGCCCTTAATGTCGGTGACAAATATAGGACATGCTTTGCTCTGTCGCTGTATTCCTTCTGGGTTCCCCAGATTGTTTGGAATATTTACACAGAGGCCAGCAATCCACTTCACAAATACTACATATACGGAATGAGTTCCTCACGTCTTGTCGCCCCGCTGTACATATTTGCTGTCCGCAACAATTTCTTGAAAGAAGTACAACCTGACAGTATCACAGATCCTACCATGTGTCAGTATCTTGTGGTCTGGATTGGCATACAAACAGCTGTCCTTGTGGCACAAGGCAAGTACGGAGCTCGTTTCATGATCCCTGCCCGGTTCCTTCCGCCCAAGTTTGATTACAGTAGACCATTACCTCCTTCCATGGTTCCTCCCGGAATTTCGGATGCTCCAAAATCCTCGGCAATGGACGACAGTCTCCGGGGAGACAGTGTTCCAACTTCTCTTCCAATCGATTCTTCCGAGAAAGAGTCTTTGCTTGCAAGTGAAATATCCCCTTCGACGGATCGCCATACAACAGCAGTAACGACCCGCAATCGCATCCGAGGGAATAGGCAACCGCGTAACGAAACATCCATGACTACAGAGAAGGTAGAAGAACCACCAACTTCCCCAGTACACACGCTGGACTGCAGTATATGCTATGACTCTATCGACACCCGAAATCGCCGTGGCTACATGCTGGCCCCTTGTGATCATCTATTCCATCGTGATTGCCTTGTGCAATGGATGGACGTAAAGATGGAATGTCCCATCTGTCGGACCGAGTTACCGCCATTGTAATGTGGGTTATATCGGTTTGCTCTTAGCTCTTTCTCTCTCTAGCTAGCTCTCTACTACTACTAGCTCTTAGCATTATTCACTAAAATAGCCACAAAAGTAGATACAAGTAGATTAAAGACCAGGTCATTTATCTGTGGCGTAGAAAGTACTGTGACCCTGAAGTGTGGTTGGAAAAGTGGCAGCCGCTGTCTTTCCCACGACAAACACAACGACCATGGTCAATGGTGCTCGGAGGACAAGCGTTGCTCTGTCTTTCGCTTCCACAACAACAACAAATTTGTCTCTTTTGCAATCACAGTATCCTAGGCTATTATTTGTCAGTCTCGGTTAAGTGAAATGACGAGTGAATACCGAAGTCCAGGTCCTGTATCACCGACGCGTGGGGGACGAAGTCACGGCACTGCGTCGTCCTATTCACACGGGGTCTGTCGCTCTTCGGAGCTTCTTCACTGTGCGCAAACTGCTTTGAAAATCGCGAAAAAGAAAGCAGAGAGCGAAGGTATCTCACATGGTACCAACGCAACGGGACAGTGGTGGATGGTCGATCCATCTGCCTTACGACTGTTTGACCTCCAGTCCCCTCCGCCAGAGAACGAACTTTTAGAAGATGGGTTGGCCTTACTTCGGACGATGGATGCCGAATTAAAACAGCTTGAAAGTCTTGTGAAACGACGCGGCCATACAAATGATCCAACTGAAGAGATTAGCTCATCTGTGAAACGCCTTGAAGTGGATATGAAAGAACTCTCGGATTTGATCAAGGTGTTGATTCCACCTTCTAGTCGAGGACAGCACAGGAGACACTATGAAATATTGCAGCAGTGGTTCCAGTCGGTGACGCAGAAACAGGGCGAGAGACTCAAAGAGACATTGAAAGTAAGGGGTGCAGTTCTCGCAGAGCAGGCGCAGCGACGAAAAATGTTTCAAACCTCTTCCGCTCAATCAAAGACAGCTTCGAGATCCGCCGCCTATTCGAATCCGCTGTTTACCATCAAGGCTCCCTCTCCGCCTGCAAATACAAACGGAAGATCTAACGGTACCTTATCAGCTCCTGCTCCGCCAACCCCACTAGCTAACCGGCCCATAACGACACCAGCTACTCGACAAGGGGCCACCAGCACCAGCTACTACAACTACTACAGCTCGTCCACGAGAACAGGTCAATATGGAGCAGTTGGTAGCACCACCGCTTACGGTGGAGGACTGGCGAAAAACGCGGGATATTACAGTGGACACGATAACAGTACGGGGATGCGGCAACGCCGCCATGCCGCCTCGCAAGACCAAGGTACTCAACATCAACAGAACGAACAAGCTCAAATGCTAATTCGGCAACAAGAACGACAGACACAACGGCGACTACAAGAGGCAAGACAGACCGAGAGTTCCCTAGCAGAATTAGGGACCTTATTCTCTAAAATGTCAAGTCTTATTACTCAGCAGTCGGAGGTTATTGACAAAGTCGAGGATGATGTCGAGGCAGCACTGTTTGACGTGACTGCCGGACAACAAGAGATCACGACGCTGTACTCCATCAAGAAAGGAAACCGTGCCCTTATTCTGAAGGTGTTTGGACTCCTCATTTTTTTCATCATCTTCATGCGGTTGTATCGTAACTAATACGACGTTGACTCACTTCTTGACACATCTTTCTCCATCCAGTAGTCGAGCACTTCACCCATTGCAGTCTGAAACAGGCGCCCTGTATTCGATTTCGCCACCTCGGTCAGTATTCGCTTCCATATTACTTCCAAAGACTTGTCGAGTGTTTGGAAGACGACGGGCATATCTTGATCATCTTTTGCGGACAGAGGAGGGCAAAATTCAGAGGCACGGATATGAACGCTCTTCAGATAGATTGGTTTGTTCCAAGTCGTCGACGCAGATGGAGGTGAGCAATGACCATCGCTTGCGGAGTGGCCGGGTTTGGTTCCACCCATAGAATCGACGTGTGCATCTTGATTGCCCCCCGGGCCGTTCGATTCCCAACGGTGATCCCTTGTGAATATTCTAGCGTCCTCCAATACAACACGTCCGATACGGCCGTACACAGGTTTGTCATCCTCTAGCTCCCTTCTAGCGGGAAGAACAACTTGAGGAACCTTTTGGGATTTCTCCACAAGTGACTTGGAGACATGTTGGACGATTTTCACTCCTTCCTGCATCGCCTCCGACTTTTTCTTTGTCTGTAACACCTTAAGCTGGCTTTTGATTTGTTGTCGACTTTCCGCTAGGGCCCCGTGAAAGTTACCCTGCTGTGAAGCCCTTGCAAGCGCTCGAACCATATCGTCCACCAGCTTTTGAGCCTTCTGGCGCTCGCTCTTCACGGTCGTTGGCGTATCCGATGCTTGGTCGTTGTTGGGATCCGCCTCGAACTCTGATTCATCAAGCTTTGTGTCAACGGGAAGTTCACTGTCACCCGAGAAGTGCGGTTCAGCGGAATTCCCGATGGTCAGATTTTCTCTGCAGCTTTCATCGTGCTCAACGAGCACGTCACCGTCAACAGGATCTGGTAACTCGACATGAGGGTCCATGAGATAGAAATTGAACACCTGTTGTTTTCGTTCTACGAAAGCTTGAATGTCTGACAATTCGATCGTGTACAAATCGATTGGTATCTCTTCCCACAGGAACCAGTCCGCAAAAATACACCAAACGAGGTTACAGTGAACATATATTCTTCCAATTCTCACTTGTACGGGGCTTTGCCACTTCCACTCCCGGCGACGCGGAGAGTGGATCACCAAATTTGATGCCCAAACTTTCCCCCGGATAAAATCGTACTGCAATGATCCAATGGTGACGGGGGTGTGATTGAGCAATTTGCTCAATTCAGACTCGGCAACGTGCCAGAGGAACCGATGCAACCAGCCGAGGTAGTGGGCAATCGATAGAGCAAACGAGACAAAGAGCAAGAACTTAACAATGTAGGAGAGCAACAAGCCAAACAGCCCTAAGACAGCTGCCCGAATCGAAAGTAACAGCAGCATTGAACTTATTTCTGGTCCGCGGGTTAAGCAATATCACTTAATGATTTTTCAACGAGATTTAGCAGCTGTTGTTGATGCAAAGCCGTCGCCCCGTGAAGCAGACCAAAGGAGGAGTCGTCCACAAGAACACAGCAATGCGTTTTTAGTGCCGTACAAGTGTCCTCCTTTCGATCCAAGGCGAAGAATAATCGCTTTACCGCAAAGGATTTGGATACGGGGACGTCAGTCTGGCGCCCTGTACCTGCTTTACGGAGATTTTTCGTTCAATAGCTGGCAGAGTGGTGGTACTGTTGGGCAAAGTGTTTCAGGATTCCCATGGTCGTCGTTCTACCAAGGGTGGCTGCCGACGTGCGCGCTGGAGAATTATTCCTAAACTTAATAGATTAACACACCCGATTAATACAAGGCCCCTCCACTGTCACTCGCACTAAACATCTTGGACAGAGAGTAGGTTCTACGTGATACGATTCATATTAGAGGCGAGGTGTCACTGAGTTCACCTAATAATCGATCTATGATGTGGATAAAGAGACAGGGAATGAGCTCTCAGAAGACCGAAGCCTCGTCATCTAAGCGGATCTGCACAACGAGAGCGCCGCCTCCATTAATATTTTTCCCTATCCGGAGTCTTGCACCAAGATACACACTATCAAACAAGCCTTCTCCTTGTATTGGGAGATCTATGCAGTGGACTTTATACAAGCAGAGTTTGCCGCCATTGATGTTGGCGATCAACCGCTTTGGAACCGAGGATGTAGTTTCATCTTCTTCCTTTACCGTACCGGAAACTCTGACGTCTATCCACGGACCAAGAAGTTGGCCAACATTAACCACGGTACCGTCGCCAAAGACCTGAAAGTTGTCATTGAAATTCAAATCTGGGAAGGGGATTCTGCGATCTATTGCGCCCCCCTCAGGTCCCGGTTGTAAGTAAACCAATTCCCAAGTACCAGGCAAGAGTGTTCTATCAAAAGAGAGTGCTGATCTCGGACTCTGCTCGGAGACAATATCCTCGACCAATTGATTAATCTCTCTTCTTTCCATGTCTGTGTATTCATACGGGCGGCGACCATTTAAGATATTGTAGAGTCTCGTAACCTGTGGAGGTTCCGTCGAGGCAGCTTGTATTTTCGAAGGTCGAGGAGGCGGAAACATGGACGGGGTGAATGTCTCACGCAGTGCCTGAGCGGCAGATTTGCTCCATTTTTGCTCTTGTCGCACAATTAATCCATCTCCATCCACTGTGTAGATGATTTCTGTCTCGTACGCTGTCACATAGGGCTTCCACGGAAGTTGGAGATACCCCCTGGATCGAACAGACCCAGAGATCGTTCGGTCTTTCTCATTCGCAACGAGAGGGCGTACGAGCTCTACTTCTGATCGGCTGGGGTCAAACAGTACACGAAGAGCAGCTTTGTATTGGCTCAGAGATGAAACTCGATTTGTTGGGTCCTGGAAAATACAGTCATCTCGGAAGATGTCGTCCGATAGGTCACCCGTCAAGAAATATCCACCTCTACCATTCGATCCGTCTATGAGATCCCTGGTCAGCCGACCCACTAGATAGCTTAGCGATGAACCTCGAGTCTTCCCGGAAGATACTTTCTTCTTGCCTAGAGGCGCCAGTTTAGTGTAGTCTCTCAGAAATAGAGGTAGCTCATCTCGTGGACTATCAGTCGCTGCAGCCGACGTTGAAATTAGAGGGATTACACTTGTTGTCAAGCCAAGATAAGCCCGGTTTATCCAAGTACGACGGGTAGAAGAGTTGAGTGAATACACATCCCAATGAAGAAGGGTTGTTAGTAGACAAAGAATCAAGTATCTTGACATGGTACATGGTCGACAATGGCAGCAGCCCATCGATGTCATCCATGAAAGGGATAACCCTTACCCTAATTTACCCAATTGGAGTTTCGCTAAAGTACGCCGGCAGGTCATCAACGGACAGTCTTCTACCGTAAAAATCAACAACGGATAACTCAAGCGCGCGGACGAATCTTCATTTTCTCTGTAACGTTTGCGTCGTACGTCGCTTTGGTTTCGTCGAAGACAGTCTGAAAGTCATACCTTCAGATTTGAAGAGGTTTGCAATCTTTGTGTCGACTCTCGTTGCCACGAAGTCTTGAATACAGCTGGTGCGAACGATATACCTTAGTTGAGTAGAAGCCAGGATGTCGAATAGTACCTTCGCTGAGCAGGTCCGGGTGGCGATTCCGGCCGAATTTCACATGATCTCAGGATCACACGACTCTCAAACGAGTGCTGACGTTCAGAACGTTGGAAAATTCAATTTGCCCAATCCAGCAGGTAAAGTGGTTGTGTGCTCTGTTCCGAGTTGTGTGTTGTCTAGATCTACTGGTTCGAAATTCTCGATATGCTCTGCAACTGATCAATGGCAAACGTCGCCTTACCTTTCTCTAATATTCTGATTTCATTACAGGTCGAGCCGGAGGGGCTTGTACGTCCGCCATGCTCCAGGTTCTTTACAAAGACGGCAACGCGATGAGTACGACGACGAAAAGCTGGGTGGAACTATTACGTCAGATGCGGACAGAGCTTCTGAAGATGGGATTTGATCAAGTTCCACAATTAACGAGCAGTAGGATGATCGATGTCAACAAGCCTATGTACATTGTCCCACCGGGAAGTACAGGAAGGCGCAGAGCAATCCTAATTGGTATTAATTACACAGGGCAGAGAGGTTAGTGTTTAATTTACTCCCGCCGTTCTTGCGCTCCGATGAAAATCGCCTAACTCTTTTTGCATTCATCATCCAAAAGGCCAGCTTTCAGGTACGAACATCGATGCCTCCCCTCATTACGTCCATGACATTGATCTCGATTTTCCTAACACTCTGCCCATGATGTACTACTCTAGGGTGCCACAATGACGTAAGGTACGTCATTTTTGTTTTGACAATCTATACTTGTGTCCCCACACTCGATCTTACCCTTAACAAATCCCAAATTACTCTGATGCTGAATAGAAACATTAAGGACTACCTCGTGAAGGCTCAAGGTTTCAATGAAAGTGAAATGTTAATTCTGATGGACGATGGACGTCATCATGCTCCAACTAAAAAGAATATTGAAGACGCTTTCCGCAGAATTACCGAGTACAGTCAAGCGGGGGATGTTGTCTTCGTCCACTACTCGGGTCACGGAGGCCGTGTTCGGGTAAGTAAAAGGGTACTCAGGTCGTGCATCTCTTGGGAAGATCCGATAGCCTAGTGGCCCAATCCACTGACATGCGTCCTTCTTATCGCGCTTTCAGGACTACTCTGGTGACGAGGATGACGGATACGACGAGACCTTGATGGTACTTGATGTCAACTATTTTTTTAAGTTTATTCATTTGCCATGAGACACGAATCCTCTCACATTGAATTCTTATTTTCTCATCATTTTGTCTTACAGTATGTTGTCAATCAGGACGTACGTGTCTAAAGTCTTTGCTTCGTTCGCTAACTTTTTCCTTTTGCCTCTTGCTTTATCAGTCCAGTTGACTTTAAGACGGCAGGCCAGATTGTCGACGACGATATACTGAAAATTCTGGTCAAGCCGATGCGGGCTGGTGGTACGTGGAATCGTGTATGGCCTTGTTTCGAGATCACGAGGCAAGATTCCAAAAGAATCATCTCACAACAAAAAACCTTTCCCGTTGTTGAACAGTAAATTGCACGGTTTTGATGGATTGTTGTCACAGTGGTACCGTACTCGATTTGCCATACAGGTGAGACTTCTGTTTCCTCCCTCTACTAGAGAGAGAGGGAGAGAAATGCCGTGTTTGCTTCTTTCTCTCAATCGACAAGCTCACTCTACGTCTTCACTTTCCTTCAGGTTCTCGGCCGACGATGACAAAATGAGAATCGACAGTAGCTTTAATATGAACTCGATGCTGAGCAAGATGGGGAGTCCCGAAGCCCTCGCTTGTTGTGCCTGCCTGGCTTTGATGTTACTGACAGACTAAGTCCTCCACTTCGCGAGATATGCGCGATGCCAATAACTCCGAGACATTAGAATCAAACTTCTATACACTGGAAATAGCATTGCTTGGTCCACAACAGTATATATTCTCGTAGCATTTGTTGTACAGGCGAAACTGTGAAGAATGGTAAATAAGGATCGACGGGCCTCCCAGTAAGTTGCCAAACAATCTTCTCTTGAGCACCCTTTCTCTATCTTCTAGAGGCCAAAGATCCATCACCACCTCGGCATTTTGGTGATGGTTCGATTGCACCATTGTTTCTTTCCATCATAGAGGCCCACTGTTTAGGTGTCTTCGCAACAATACTGAGCGCATGAACTGTGCCACTCCCGCCGGTGCTCTGAAGCTGGTCGGCAAGCGACGCATACACAAGTTTGTGACGCTGAACTGGACTATTTACAGCTTCAAACTTTTTCGACACGACAACAACTTTGAAATGCGTTTCCGAGTCTTTCGGACTATGATACCAAAGTAGAAGAAGGAAGCGATAAAGTTAGGGACATGTTGAAGCCGCAACATAACAGAAACTTCCCCGGGGGTACGTACACGTTGTGCATATGGGACTCATTGATGATCTCCATGTGTTCGACGGGATGAAGATCTTTTTTTAGATTTTCCGCAATTTGATCAGCTATGAGACCTTTTGAAGGAGGCGAAGTCATGGTGCGTTCCTGCTGCGTTGGCAATCCACGATGTTCGATGAGATAGCGTAATTGATGATTCTGCCAAATTGTGACAGAGCTGGAGGCACAGCAATGAATATTGTTACGTAGTCCCGATATCACCGAATACTTTCGACCATGCAATACCCCATTCAACCTATAGAGAGACAGTGAGGTTCTGATGAAACCAAGAAACATGGACAGATTCGGATAAACGATGGAACGATCCAAAAATGGGATGTGAATGCTCGAATCACCCCACGCAAAGCCTTGCCGAACCCTTTCTCGCTCGAACGAACGAACGACGCTCTCTAAGCACATTGTTGTTGATCTCCACTACTACTCTACTCTTAGAGAGGGTACGAATGAACGCGTTAGGAATTGGGGTGGGAAGAGAAAAGCATCCACATACCCTGGGTAGGGGTAGGGTACATGTCCTACTCTCTCGACCCTAAGTAGAGAGTAGTGAACAAAAAAGCCTACATCATCTCCTTCCTACCGGGTAGTCCCATAAAGTCGACGTAGCAAATTTGAACCAAAAGGCTTATATAGAGGAATTTCCTAGCGAGCAGGGCAGGTTACAACGGACAAAGTCTTTCGGGAAAGTATTTGATAACTTCCCTTGTACGAATTTTTGGCTGATAATCAAATTCCCGTGACTTCTAAGTGATGAAATATGCTCGACAATTACTATGAAGTCCCGTCTTGAGCATCTTCGCAACGGACATCAACAGCCGCATTCGACATATTTACTCTTATTATAGAAAGCATGCAGCGTTTGGCCTTTAAATGTAGGAAACACGCATGCGAGGTGAAAATCTGGACAGTCAGGCTCCCGAACCCAAGAGTAAAAGCATTTTTTGGGCATCCTCAGTACAAAAGCTACATGGGTCATACCCTATGTAGAACTTGAACGCATTATTTGTACCGCTTAATTTCAAAGGTCTTTGAAAGGCATTGTAGTAGAAGTCAACGTAACCACGTAGAAGTTGTACCAGAGTTTCGACGAGGACGTGTTGGTAGTGGTGCAGCAAACCTCCCGTAATTCAGTCATAATTTTTGGACGACAGATTAGCGCACCTCCTTCAATTACCTTCGCAACCATGTTCAAGCTTCTCGCACTCGCCCTCTTGCACGTTGCCGCTGCCGGCAAGTACGACTTCAAGATCCTCACTCCCAGTGA
>Ga0222719_10004681_pt1 | contig 11981 bp, 20 predicted proteins | sample C33_34DmetaG_FD_165039 | JGI IMG/M metagenome (GOLD analysis project Ga0222719, IMG submission 165039) | Estuarine water microbial communities from San Francisco Bay, California, United States - C33_34D | ecosystem: Environmental > Aquatic > Marine > Unclassified | place: USA: California...
CTTCTTCATATCCCGAAGACGGTAACGGAAACCCGACCGGTCAGAAATGCCGTATGAGTTCTTGCCAGATGCGAATGCCATCAGACCCTCAGATAACGTGCGCTAGGCTGCAACTTCAGAGGCACACGAGCCTCGTCTTCATTTGCCGCGCGCTGAAACTCTTCTTCGTAAATCGATTTCATCATCTGCACACGATCCGGCGCCCGCTTAACAGCAAGATAGTACGCCAGGCCAGCAACCATGCATGGGTAGAAACGGAACGGAATACCGGTAGTGTTCGTCAGAGTATCAACATCCTCGATCCGACGCACGTAGTAGTAAACCAGCTGATCCGTCGAGTTCTCCGGCGTCTGCCAAAGATTGATTACCGGAGCGATCTGACGGTCGTAGTAAAACTGAGAAGGCCGACCTTGGTCCGTCTTGTTCGGGAAGTTCAGATAGTCTGCACGACTAATCCGATCCATCTCGTAATCCGTACCATCACGACGCAAAACCATGTCCAGGATATCTACGACATCCTCTGCCAGCGTGTACTGCGCTGTGCCTTGCGTCACGGTCGTCGTACCTTCGGCCACGGTCCACATGTTCAAACCGCGGTTAGCCCATTCGGCAAACATCAAGTTCATCGAGCGACGAGCCGTCTTGGCATCGTAGCCCGTCCGCATCTCTAGGCCGATGCGCTCGTATGCCTCTTCGATCGCTTCCGCGACGTCGAGGTTAAAGTCTCGTGAACCTGACGTTGTCATTTCGTTTTCCTCTTAGCGGCGGAAACCCGACGCGGCTTACCAGCAGGCTGGCCCAGGCTTTTCTTCTCGGAGATCTTCTTACGCTTTTCCGATGAAGACATCTCACCCGCAGTTTTAGGTGTCTTAGAACTGACCCGCTTAGTCGGACGACAGTAAGGCGTTCCTCGTTTCTCGCCCTCTTGACGACCACAGGGCTTGCCTGTGCGAACGTCTTTCCAGTCTTCCTTAAACCAGCGTTTTAAAGCAGCGCCTTTCTCGGTCTTGCGAACAGCCATCAGAACGTCCTCGCCTTTACGATTCCGCCCTTTGCTTTCTTCTGGGTCTTGTTGCCCCAGTTTTTCGCACCAACCTTGCGGCACTTAGCAATGGCTCCGCTTGCGTAAGCAGAGGGAAAGACCTTGTAGCGGGCCTTAACCTTTTTATAGCAAGCGTCTTTTGCCATTACTTCATCTTGCCCATAGCCATCTGCTTGCGGGGGCTGCACATCGACTGATCGATCTTGCCACCCTTGGCCATTTTGACCTTGCCGCCATACTTGTAGCCAGCCTTAACTTTGCCGCCCATCTTCATGCCTTTGGATTTGCAACCAGCCATCGGAACCTCCGTTATTTGCTTAGCCATATTACCACGCATCATTGCCATTGTCTTCACCACAAAGCTTTGGTTGCGAAGAAGGCCGTGATCGCGAGAAGTGTAAGCGCGATCTGAGCGTAAAAAGCCATGGTGCCATGATACACTCGATTGTCCAACTTTTCGATAGCGTTGGCCAGTCTCAGCATGTCCTTCTCCATATGAGAAAGATGATTATTTTCAAGACGATCCAATACGGCCTCAATCCTTACGAGGCGTTTGTCGATGTCATGCACATCTTTCTCAAGGTTATCCATTCCGTCACCACATTTTGCACGACCAATACTTGGCCGATAGTTTATCCAACTTGCCCTTATCACAACCATGACGAGCACGGAATGACTTCCGGCGTTCTGGGTTGGATTTCTTGATCGTCATGTTGGCATCACCAAAACGCACAATCTTTTCCTTGCCCTTATCACAGGCTTTCACAACAAACTTCTTGCCCCCCGAAACTTGGCGCTTGGGTTTGTTGCAGGCCATCTTTGACTTATCGATCTTAGCCATCAGAGCGGACCTCCGTTCTTGATGAGAATTATATCATACGCTGCCGTGACACGCGCATTGTTTGAACGCACGGTTGCACGGACATCGACATCAGTTTTTTCTGGGAGAGCTAGTGGGCAAGCAAACGCATACGTGTACTGGGCGCTTGCTACCTCAAACGTGTGGCCAATAACAAAACGATCGCCAAATACTCTATAGTAAAAGAAACCGCTGGCATCCGCTCCGTCCTGCACGGACATCGTGCCTTGGATCAGGTAAGCAGTGTAGCCTGCCGGTACGGTGTATGTGCCTTTGAGAGACTGACCCACACCCGCAATAATACGGCCCACGGTCGTCGCACCTTTTAGCACGTTGATCTGGCCAACATTCACAGAAGTTCCGTTCATGCGGACGGTATCAATACGCTTAAATACCGTAGCAGAAGTGTTGCCTGTGGCATTAGTAAGAGTGATGGTTGTGGTTACGGGGTTATAGTTCGCATCTAACCCAGAGATGATTACATTTTTATCCGCATCACTTGCGCTTGCACGGCTTACCGTTACAGTGCCTGCGGTATCCCAAGCACTCCAAGGGTAAAGCGTGTCGTCAACATCCCACAACGTGCCTGTCGTGTTGACGGACATGCCCGGAACGCGGCCTTGTCGAGAAAGGAACGAGTGGCCAGGGATCTGGCCCCTGGCCACTTGAAGTTCAAACGGCTCGGTCGTGCCGACCTGCGAGATCGATCTGATGTCGTAGACCGGCATGCCTCACCTCAATTGTACATAGCGGTGAAGCTAGAAAACACCGTTGTGCCCGCCGTGTACGGAAGGTAAACGCCGTTGTCATACATGATCCCTTCATCTGGGATGATGATGTCGCGATCGCTACCTGCCGAAGCAACTGTCGCCAGTTGCAAGTGGGCAGTGCCTGTGGCGCTACCATCGCGGAACGACAACAGGCCAGCCGTACCAGAATGGATCAGGTAAATTCCGCGCAGACGCGCGCGACCTGCGTAGATCACATCGATGGCGTCGTTGGCCATGCCCACAGACAATGTCCCGTTGGTATCGTCATCAACTACCACTGCTGTCACGGTGCGGAAGTACAACGTTCCAGTGGACACACCGGACGCCGTCACACCAATCGCTTCCGTCTGAGCGTTTCCGTTAACATCAGTTCCGGTAACCGTCACAGTGCGATCACCGTCTGCACCGGACGCCGTCACAGTAAGTTTTCTGGCCGCAGTAAATGTAGCAACCCCGCCAGAGGCATCTGTGCCGTCAATTGGAATAGCTTGTACGCCGCCGCCAGACAGTTGTTCTGCAGTGCAGACGCTGGCTGCGTCAGCCGCATTCGTGTCAGCCGCGATATATTTGGCTTTTACGTCAGAACCAGCCATTAGTCTTGCTCCTTGGTGGATGGAGTTTCCTCCCCGCACTGGGCGAGGAGGAAGTCCAACATTGCAATTGCACCGTTGGCTTGCTGGATTATCTCAAGATGCTTTTGCCTTTCAGCTAGGGCGTCTTGTTTTATTTCCATAAGCCGTTCTTTCGACAGTGACATTAGGTTGGCTCAGCCGCGTACAACGGAATCCAGTAGTTCGTGCCGGCTACGCGAACGCGCAAGCCGCCATAAGCTGTGCCCAAAGTCGTGCCAGCCACAACCATTTTGCCCGCACCTGCTGTAACGCCAGCGAGGTTGAAGAAAACAGCGTTAGTGTCAATGGTTGCTACGTCGGCGCCCTGAGTCGAAATGTGCATGAACGAAGTCAACGTGCCGGTATCGGCGCCCGACGGAGCGTTCAGTTCGATTTCCAGAGGAGCGTAGGTGCCCGACGAGGTGCCCGCCGACAGGGTCATCTCGGCAACAAATGCCGAACCCAAACCGGTTGTGCTGCCCGATGCGCCGTAAACCGTGATTGCCTTCAGAGCGTTCGAGTACGAACCCAAAGCAGCATCAGCGTTCAGCTGGAAACGAGCGCGACCAGCAAGGCCGCCAGCTCCGGTCATGGTGTTTTCCATGACGATGGGCTCAACGTTTGCAGTGCCAGTATCCGAGCTGGAATAGGTCAAATCAACAGAGCCATCCGAGGCAATGTCGAGGGATGTGGTGAAAGCGCCAGTAGTTGTGTTCTTAGTTACGACTTCAAAGCCGCCTTCCGAACGTACTGGACCCGAAAAGGTCGTATTAGCCATTGAGATCTCCTGTCGTGGCCAGTGTCAGCTGCACCATGCAGCTGTCAGGGATGCGTTAACAATACAGGAGGTATGAAGAAAAAGAAAGGGGCGATCCGAAGACCGCCCCAGTCAATAAGTCCACAGGGAGGGTGGTAGGACTTATGCTGCGCCCGAGGTGCCGAATACGGCACGGGGGTCACTGAAGCCAAACGAATAACGCTCACGCGCCTTGAAGCGCATGTTGCCCGTGTCAAAGTCAGCTTCCATGCCGGTCGAGAGCGGGGTGCGCTCGAAGTGGATGAAGCCGCGGGGCGCGTCCGTTTTGATGAAGAATGCATCGGGGTCGGTCAGGAAGTCGTTGACCACATAACCTTCCGGCAGCATGCCCATCGAACGGATTGCGTTCACGTCGTTGTCTGCAGTGCCAACACGCAGGTTCGAAACCATCAGACGCTCAGCCACAAACTGCAGCTGGCGGGGGACGATGAGTTTCATGCCGCGCAGGGCAACTTTCAGACCACGCTCATCAACGAAGCCTGCGATCGAGATCAGAGCATCTTCGAGCGAGGTTTCGTTCAGGTCAGCATCGGTAGTCGGCTTGTTAGCAAACGTACCACCGCTGGTCAGCGGGTGGTCGGTTGCACACAGAGCTTTGCCGTCGCCGCCTGCAGTCGCACCGCCGTTGAAGGCGTTGTTCAGCACAGCAGCAGCTTTGACCTGCTTGGTGTGAGCCATCGAACGAGCCAACGCACGGGTGTAACGCGAACCCAAGCGGTCATAGAGGTTGTCCTCGATGGCCTCTTCAGTCAGCGAGAACGCCAGCGCAATCGTTTCGTGATTGTAGCGGGCGGTGTACGCTTCGTTGGCGTCGTCGAAGTTGATCGCAGAACCTTCGGATTTGGTCGGTGCCGCGCCGAAGCCCGACAGCATAACCTCTTCCTCAAATGCACGATCCGACGACTCGGTGGTGTAGATTTCGGAGTGCTGGTTTTCGTACCGACCATACTCCATGCCGAAGAGGGCGTTAAGACCCGGCTCCAGCTCTTTCGCGAGTTGTGCGCGCGAGATAGCCATATTTCAGCCCTCCTTAAACGCCGGTCGTCGAAACAGTACCACCAGCAATCGCGCCGTTGGGCGAATTGAAGTGGTTGTTCAAACGAACGATTACAGGGATACCAGCAACGGTGTAATCCGAGTTTTCCGGATCTTCCTGAATGCCCATGATGCGCAGGTTCAGGGTGTTGGTGGTGGCGATGGTGTTGGTGTCTAGGTAACCGGTCGAGATACCAGTGGTGGACGAACCAGCAGTTGCTCCGCCGAAGTTTGCGTTCGAGAAGATCGCAGCACGCAGCTCAGCTTCGGTATCCCACGAGGTGGTCACGTTGCCGGTGGCAATCACGAACAGCTGTGCGGGATCGTCATAGACATACGCCTTGACGGGATGGTTTGAATCAGCACCCGAACCGGGCCAGTAGTTGGACCAGACGGTTTTGCCGGTGGTCGAGGAAACGTATTCACAACCAGCGAACACACCCAAGATACCTACTGTCGTATCATTCGCGGCAATGATGTCAATGACACCTGCGGCTAGCGGAATGACAGGAGTACCCTGATAGATCGCGTTCGTGTTGTCGTAAGCAATACGATACTCGGTAGCACCGGTGCTGTTGGTATTCTGACCCATCTTGCCAATGGGACGAAGACCGAATGCGCCATTTGTATTGGCCATTTTTCAGCTCCTTTAGCTTTCAGTTAGTCGGTGGAACCACGTCCACCGAATGAAACACGACTTTGCCGACTCTGATGAATCGGCATAGAAGGATGCGACTCCTTCATGAGGTCCTGATCGACAGCCTGCATCTGTTCGCGGGTCCGGTTCCCGTAATACGCGGCTCTTTCACGAGCAGTTTCGATAGGGATGCGGCACAGCATCAAACCACCTTGTCCGATTACACCAGCATACTTTCCCTCGTCGATGACAGGGGCTTGGTAATCCGGATACTCATCAGCGCGGACGGGTTCCCATCCTTCACGCAGCTTGGAAAAGACGTTCGTCTTATCCTCCTCGCCACGCATTGCGACTCGAATCCAACGATGCACATACCCATCAGGTGCGGGCGGCGAATCAAGGCGGCTGGGCGGTGCCCAAGGTTTACGGCGCGATTCTTTATCGCGAGTTTGTGTTGCCCGTGGTGCGCGTGTGTTCTCAGTCATCAGATTAATCCTTTACGTACTTGGCGTATTCTTCCAAAGGAACATTCAGCCGTTTCGCAATAGCGATCTGCGAAGGAGAGAGCTTCACGGTCCTGCGCCCCTGTTTTGTGCTGCGGGATGCGGAAGAGCCAGCGGGTGCGACCTGACTTTTCCCCGATGATTTCGACGCCTGAAACTTGTGCGGAAACTCCGAACGCATCCGGCGATCGATTTCATTATAGTATTCTTCGCTCTGCGGGTCAAAACCTTCTTCTTCGACCAACTTACGGTGAATACCAAATGCTGCGTAGGTCATAACTTCGTCTTGACCAAACCATTCGTTTTTCTCAGCCCAGCTCTGAGCTTTAGGATCAACCTGCGGTTGGGCCTGTTGTTGGGGCTGAGCGTACTGTTGCGGCGCATACTGAGGTTGTTCCGTTTGAACACGTACACGCTCTTCCGCACGAGCCTTAGCTAATTTGTAACGCTCCTGATCGGAAGTCGCGCGAGCCAACGCTTCTTGCGCCTCGATCATTTTGTCCGCGTCACCAGCCTCATACGCTTCTTTATAAACGCGGCGAGCCGATGCAATCTGTGCCTCCAGACGAGCGCCGTACTCATTCAAGTACCCGCTGTCTAGCTGCTTCAAACGGCCCTCAAGCTGCTGCTTTTCGGCCAAGAGATGCTGAGCAATACGAACCGCCTCCTGGCGATCACGCTCCTCCTTACGGTACTTTTCCGTCAGGCGAGCAATGCGCTTCTGCACACCTTTGCTGTAGCTTTCAAGCTCATCGTCACCGGACTCGGAGTCATCAGCAGATTCAGCTGAAACCTTCTCCTCCGGCTCCTCGTCAGTCTCTTGGATGATCTCGATCTCCTGATCGTCATCCTCTCGGGCAAGCTTTTCGTCAGCCATGAACCCTCTCCTCAAACAGATTTAATGTCAGTCGGCTCAAGCACCGTAGCAATAACCTCATCATCGTTGATGATGCGGACCTCACCGCCGTCGATCTTGAACCTCGAACCGGAATACCGGCCAATGCAAACCCAATCACCCTGCTTGCACCACGGCGTGTTGTCCGGGCCAAACTTGCCTGGATCTTGATATGCCAGTGGCCCAACACGAAGAACGTACGCCACAACCGTGGCCACCGATTCTCGGTCACGAACTTCGTCAGGGATATACAAACCACCCTTGGTCTGCTGTGCCGTTTGATACGGCATAACAAGAACCCGCCAACCGGTAGGTTGCGGGAGACGTTCAAGCAGAGGTTTGTCCAGGAGAGATGGGTCTAGTACGCGATCTGTCTGATCGACATACGCTTTGTCGAGAGAAGGTTCCGCGCTGTCCTCTTTCGAGGCCGCTGCCTTTGCAGCTTTTTCAGCGTTGATTTTCTGCGCGACGTGGTCAGGAAGATAAAGTGTCTTCGTCATAGTCCGCGTGGTTCTCCAGCAGGGCTTTGATTTCATCGGCTGCATAGGAGAGGCCCCGTAGCTCCCCAACCAACTTCTTGTACTCTTCCCAGCTGGGAAGGCCGTCAGCGGCTAAGACTTCTTTAATATCGTCCTGCCGCCGACGCAACAACTTATACATGTATGATGCGAAGTCTACAACATCCATTAGAGGTATTCACCATAATCATCTTCTATGTCGGATGTGATTGGACCACCCTCTGCCCACTTGTCGCATGTGTACTCCGCTTCGCACACAAACTTTAGCAACTGGCAGTACCCAAGCTTACCAGACTCATCGCCAATGCATTCCAGCATGTTCTCCGTCTGGTTGTATGCTGCGCAGTTACCGCAAACGTCGGTCAGACGAAAAGCGCCGCTGTCTGCCGGATCACGGTAGTCTGCGGTCTCAATGGCCTTTTCTTTATTAGCAGCATTGAGATCAGGGTCCTGAGTCGGAAGAGGGCAGCTTTTACCTTCTTCGTTCTCTTCCATTTTATCGACAGGGGTCATCTCCCCAAACACAATCGTAATCGCTGGCATCAGAATACTCCTCGAAAAGTTTGAGGGCGGGCGATCGGGCTGAAGGATTCAATAACCCCACCGTCCGCTTTCTTTTGTTTTTTAGACTTACCAGCTTTAGACAAGGCAATCGCAATCGCTTGTTTCTGCGGGTACCCTTCGTCACGCAAGGTGCTAATGTTTTCCGACACGGCTTCTTGCGATTTGCCTTTCTTTAGTGGCATCTTATGGCCCCTCGTATTGAGCGTATTTAATACGACCATCTGGACCATAGCGGAACGTTATATCCCTTTGCGCACGCGCACCTTTGCCGTCTTTGTAGATCTGATTACCCATTGCGTCCCAAGCGTTTTTGCGCTGTTCGTCCCAGATAAGACCGCGGTAGTCGGCCTCTCTAAGAACCCGCTCTTGTTCAAACGGATCGTTTAAGGCTGCAATGCCCTGGCTTGGATCCCATACAGTTTCAGGGTTGTTGGCCAAATACGTAGCCCGGTTTTGAGCTGCGAGATCTTCGATAGCCTGGTTATAGTCTGCGTTACTTTGTCCCGTAGCAGGCATCGAGGCGACTCCATCCACGGGGGCGCCGGCACCATACATGGGAGCGCCACCGTCCATGGGAGCACCAGCACCGTACATTGGAGCGCCACCAGACATCCCTAACACATCAGCACTCGGGTCATACCCAAGAAGTGTGTATTCCGCAGGATTGTAATTAGCAGGTGTGTAAAGATCCTGCACTAAACTATCAATTCCAAAAGTACGGTTAATATCGATCATTGCTGACCCCTTCTCTGCATTGCCATTGCCGCTTGAACCGCGATGCGCTCGCGGTTTACTGCGTTGCGATCGTCTGCGATCTCTTCTTGAAGCTCCAAACGAGCTGCTTCACCAGCCGCCTTTTGCTTCATTTTCGCTTGCTCCATCACAAGCTTAGCCTGGTCAATCTGTCCGTCCTGCATGATCTCTTGCTGCTTTAGCTGGAGCTCTGCATTACGGATCTGTACCAGAGGATCGGCCATAGGATCTGGCTGCGGCGGCATTATCTCCGGAAGCATCTGCTCCAGGAGTTGCTGCTGCAACAGGGCCGCATAATCAGCCGCGTGCTTCGGATCTTGAAGCGCAGCTTGGGTTTGCTGGATCTGTTGTTGCGCTTGCTGCGCACTAACAGCACCAGTCTGCACTGCCATCTGCATTTGCTGAATAAGCTCCTGCGTCTGTTGAATCATCTGCTGACGAGCCAACATAGCAATGTGCTCCATGATGTGAGCCAACAACGCCGTCATAGCGTGTGGAATGGCCTGCACAAATGGAAGTTTGAAGAACTGAACATGCGCTTTAATGTGCGCCTCGTGGTTTTGATCATCAAAAGCCTGAAGCGGAGTGCCCACAATAGCACGACCATTTTCCATCGCCGGATCCGTAGGCTTAGGTTCAGGTGGTGGAGGCAAGATCTCGTCTATGTTCTGGACCTCTAAGGCCTGATACATCCGACGGTACGCAGCATGCAGGTTGTGCATCTGCGGGTTCGTCTGCGCCAGTTTGAGCTGCTCTTGGGCCAAGGCCACGCGCTGCGCCATCGAGAAGATGTTCGGATCGCTGACCGGCAGAATATCTACGCGGCCATCGAAGTCCTGCTGCTTGAGCTGCTGACCCTCATTTGCCAGCTCGTAAGGATACGTAACAGGCATGTTCTCGCCAATGATGCGGGCGAGGATCTTAAACTCTTGTTTCTGACCGTAGTGCAAACGCTTGTGAATAGCGGACAGCACCTTCATGCCACGCTCAAGCAATGCAACAGTCGTACCAACGGGCTGTTCTTGGCCCATGTTCTGGGCCTGCTGATCTGCCACCGAAACAAAACGGCGACCGCCATCGACCAATGCACCAAGAAGTTGTGCCAGCGTAGCCGACGGCTCCTTATACGGCAGCGGAATAATGGCGTCACGGATGTTGCCACCCGGGGCATCGATGTCGCGGAACTCACCCGGCTGAATCGGCTCGTCGCTGTTCGCGAGGCGGATGCCGCGCGCCTTAAAGCCAGCAGGGAGGTTCGACAGCGTACCGGCATCAATCAACTGGCGCAGGATGCTGGTTGCCGCGCGACCCAGCCCGCCGATCATATGGGTCAAGCCGAAGCCATAGAACCCCAAACCCGGCAGGAATTTGTAATGCACAAAGTAAGGAATCGACTCTTTGTTGACGTCACTTTCCACATAGTTTCTGCGGATCGACAAAACCTGATTGCTGGCCTCGTCTATGGTTACAATGTACGGCAGCTTAATCCCTGTCGGCTCACCATCAGGACCCACGTCCTCAAAGCCGTCAAGATCAAGCTCAACGTGCATTTCCAAAACGGTACGCACTTCGTCGGTGTAAGAAGAACGAGATGTACCCTGAATCTCGTCTACCTTCTTAGCAACTTCGTTCTCTTCGTCATCTGTACCAGAAGACAACTCAACGTCGCGATAGAACCCCGAAACTTGGAGCTTGCGAACTTCGTTGTCCGACATCTTCAAGACATGGGTGATACGAGGTGCACTACGTAAGTCAGTCGCCGAATAGGGGACGACAACATCCTGAGCAGCTACAAATTTGGATACGGGACGACCCTTGGTAGGATCGTAGTAAATCTTCTTGAACGTCGAACCAGACAGCGGAAGATAAAACAACATTTGATCCGTGTCTGGATCATATTCCTCCATCCGATCAATAATCAGATAGTTCATGTAGTCCTTAACGCGCTGGGCTTGCTCAACACGTTCCGGGGTGCTGAGACCTAGGACCTGGGTCTTAACCGGCCCACCTGCAGGAAGCAGCTCCTTGTAAGCCTGCGCTTGAAACTGCGTTACGCTCTCCGCCACCAGGGGATGCGTCACACCAGATGCACCTTCAAACGGAGTGCTGCGCTCTTCGGACTTGACGCCTAGAAGGTCCAAACCTTTTGTGTATGTTTCTTCCCAGTCCTCACGAGAGGCAAGGTCGTCTTCGTAGGCGCCAACCAGGTCAGATGCGATCTCGCCAAGAGTGTCATCTTCCAGAAACTCAGCAAGGTTTGAATCAAACGGGATTAACTCTTCCTCGGTGAAGCCACCCATGGGCATACCAGTCAGAGCTTCAATCAAAGCACTACCGTCCGGATTCTGTGTAACTTGAGCGCCGCCGTCGAAGTCCATCGGCATGTTTACCGGAACTTCCACACCTGCCCCGTCCATCGGAGTGATGGGGCCTGCATTACGCTCTACCATGTTGCCAAACGGCTGCGGAGGTAGCGCCATTAATAATACTCCCGTTTACGAGGAGCCTGATCCGCGAAATCAAGCCGCTCTTCATCGTGTATAGTCACGAACCCGCCTTGGCGGAAACGCATCAATGCTAGCGTCATACTATCACAGAAGTCATCGTGATCGCCATTCGGAAATGAAGATACTTCTTCAATGACCTCTTCGGCAAACCTTTTGTCCTCTGGAGCCCAAACCAAGCCAGCCTCAAACAACGGTGACACCATATGCATCCTAGTTGTCTTATCTACACCACCTCCGCCTGCACGTCTACCTGGAGAGAAACCCAGAGCGGGAATGCCGCGGGCGCGAAGCTCGTCAATCAGCGGTTTACCCGTCGCCTTGGCCTCGATGATGACCATGTCGGGCTCCCAGTACTGATGTTCTTCAAACGCTACTTCTTTTAGCTCAGGAAAGCTCCATCTGCCCCTCTGAGCATCCAAAAGTATAAGGTGGTCCTTGTCACCTTCCTCCGGCTCAAATACACCCCCCGT
>Ga0222719_10004684_pt1 | contig 11977 bp, 23 predicted proteins | sample C33_34DmetaG_FD_165039 | JGI IMG/M metagenome (GOLD analysis project Ga0222719, IMG submission 165039) | Estuarine water microbial communities from San Francisco Bay, California, United States - C33_34D | ecosystem: Environmental > Aquatic > Marine > Unclassified | place: USA: California...
TACGATATTAGTATTTGCTACTTCGTTGTTGTAGTCAGCATCAAGAAAGAGCGAGCCTTGAGAAGACTGTGCGCTAATACGAGAATCTGCGTTTGTGTCAGTATCTCTTAGGATTAAATAAGGTGCTGAATTAACAATGCGGATATCACCTGAAACATCTAATGCGTACGCAGGTGAAGTTGTGCCAATACCAACCCTGTTGTTCGCATCATCAATCTTCAACGGCGAACCATCCAACAACGACGTTTGCACCGCTTCCATCGCATCATTAATATCTGCATGCTGTTGATCGTGCGGAGGATTATCTAACGTGTCAGCCGACGTAGGGTTTGTAAACGCATCAACACTAGTGGGGAAGTTTGTGGTCACGATGCCTCCAACGCTTCAATACGGGCAGTCAACTGGTCAATAGTTGTCAACGCTTCCTGTAAAGCGGCAGTCAACAACGGAATCATCTTTGACTGGTCAATACCCTGATACACAGGGTTACCTTCCTCATCCACCTCATCCTTGTCGCCACAAATCGCAGTAGGGACAACCGCTTGAACTTCGTGAGCGATAAAGCCTTCATCCACTACACCTGGAGAGTTGATACGGTTAAACGTGCAAGGCTGTAACTGCATTACCCGCTCTGACGCTCCAGTCAAAGGAACAATGTTTTCTTTTAACCGATAATCAGAGTTGTTGACGTAATAAACATTGCCGTTTCGTGTGTAAATCCAACCACAAGTCGGATAACTGGGCGAAGCAAACCTCATATGGTAACGGGTGCTTCCGTCGCTCGTGGCCGCTGAAGACCACGCCGAACGGCTGGATGATGCATAGGAATGGATATTTCCAGCAGGCTGACTTGGGTTGGTGTACCCCTCAATCAAAAGATCGCCATTCACAAGGATGTTGCCCTGTACCTGCAATTTTTGGCTAGGGCTAGTTGTACCGATACCAACATTGCCAGACGAAGTAATGGACATTTGGGTTGCCCCACTACCCGTGTGAAAATCTAATCGACCATTAGGAGTCCAAGTCCCAATGTCCATATCCTGATTGCTACCAGAAAGATAACCAATACCGCCGCTCAAAGAGTTAGCACTATCCCTAAAAAGTAACCCCGCAGAATGAGCGTTGTCGCTAAGCAAATTATCATTGTCTGTTATGTAGACAAGAGGAGCGTTAGAAGAAACCTCAAGTGCGACATTAGGTGTCGTTGTTCCGATACCGACCCGTTCGTTCGCATCATCAATATGCAACGGGGCACCATCCAACAACGCAGTCTCAATCGCCTCCACAGCATCATTCACATCCGCATGTTGAGCAGAATGCGACGGCGAAGCCATCGTATCGCTGGTTGTCGGGTTCGTAAAGTTGTCTATGCTGGACGGAAAATTAGTGGTCACGGCAACACCTCTTCAGGTTTCTCTGTGCCAACCTGCTTGTCAATCCACGCAGACCATTCATCGGTAGTCATCACGGTAACTTCGTCGTCAACCTGTACCGACACTGTGCCGTCAGGGTACAGGGTTTCTAGTTCTTGTCGTGTCCACTCAGCCATCGTTATATCCATACACTCTGATCGTTCCGCCAGTTAAAGTACCCGTTGATGTAAGAAATGTTAACGATGTCACAGACAACGTAGAATTGTGAAACCCAGAAAACCAGACTGCCCCGCCTGTGTTCGTGAGGGCGTAACACCCTGTCCCCGTGAACAGCGTTTTTTGAGTGACATACGGTCGGATCACGTCAAAAGTCATCGAACCGCCCGCCGACGAACCTGCTGACCCTAAGTCCATGTAGGTAGCGTCGTTGTTGACTGTGCCAGAGAAGGTGCCACCGTTGTAACGAAAACCACTTTTTGCCGAGAAATAGTTTGTTGTGCTGTTGTTCACACGCACACGAATTCCTAGAGCCGTGGAAGCACTCAGCACGTTTACGACTACCCGATAATTCTGAAACGTCGAATTGAAACAATCGCTCACCGTGACTGACGACACGCTAGTACCGATCGTTGTTTCTTTTACGAGCACTAGACCCTGATTAGCAACCTTATAATCCAACGACGAAGTAACCGCCGAACCGTCCACACCAACCTTCGCCTCAAGAGCCTCAACAGCATCATTCAAATTCGTATGCTGAGTAGCATGAGGAACCGTGACAGAATCCATCGCATCCGTCCCAGACGGATTCGTAAAACTATCTAGCGATGACGGGAAATTGGTTGCCACTAGATGTCATCCACCCGGATGATAAAGTTCACAACGAAGAACGGCTGAACAACATCAATGCTGAGTGCCGTGTTAGCAAAGTTACCGTCACCAGTGTTACCAGTATGATTCGTTACGCCACCGGAAATCCCAATTGCTGGGTCGGAATAGCCAGAGTTGAACTGGGTGATATCAACAGTTGCCGAGATGCCCGTCGTGTTCGGATACGTGTCCGGGCCAGCAATAGTTGTTCCGCCGTGGCCTTCACCGGCATAACCACCGAATGTTCCGTCGTTCAACAGAGGCATATTGTGTGCGTGCCCCGGATCGCTAATGCTAACCGAAGTGCTAGGTGGGTCAACAGTGTGCCTGTGCTGATCCTGATTGGCCTGAATGTCATGGCCGTGGCCGTGACCCATGTCGTGCCTGTGCTCAGGCAGATTAGCCGCCGCAATCGTCACAGAATCAGTAGCAGAACCACCAGAACCCAACAACGTGTAACCGGTGCCTGAACCGACCGGAACACGCTGACGCAAATCCGGCAAATTCCACGTACCACCAGAAACACCAAACACCGCACCTAACAACGGATACGTCGCATAATCAACCTGCTGACCCTGACACAACAACCAGCCGGTAGGAGCCGCCACACCAGCAAACATGGAAATCGCACCAACAGGTGCGCCACGCTCAGTCAACCCGACCCGGTAATCCAACGAAGAAGTCACCGTGCTGGAATCAACACCAACTTTCGCCTGAATTGCTTCCACAGCATCATGAATGTTCGCATGCATATTTGCATGCGACACACCGCCAGCACCGGCAGCAAGACCGTCAGACCCGACAGGGTTGACGTAAATATCTAGGGAGCCCGGGAAATTAGTTGCCATCTGTCAACCTCAGTCCAACGTCAACGTCAACGTAGTGATCGTAAACGTGTCACCGGCAGTCACAGTAGAAGACGAATTAAACGACCCCGTCCAAACACAATCATCAGTTGGCTCACCAGACCCATCAACCGTGTTCCCATTCCACAACGACCAATGAGTCAACGTTTCAGACGTAGACACATTCGTCCAAGACACCGTCCCAGACAAACCCATCGAACCGCCAGAAGCAGAAGCAAACGAACACGACTTTAACGTGTTCTCACCAGCAGGATTAGCGACACCAGTTTCACCCGGATCACCTGTGTGCAACTTCAAATACGGAGTAGAAACACTAAACGCCGTCCCACCAACAGCATTCAAAATAGCGTCCTCTGCAAAATTACTAATGGTCATCCCATGACATCCTTAGGAATCTTAGGTTGCGGCTCACCGTCGCAACAACTGTCTTTCGCACCACACATAGGGCACCTCCATCGACACTCAGTCGGTGGATACTCCATGCCACACGCATAACACTCTATTAAGAAAGCCAAAACGTTACACCGCCTTCAAACGAGAATCCCGCTCACGAGCAGCCATAGCACCAATCAAATCATCCAACTCCTCGTCAGACAACTGCGCAGCCTGCCGATCAGTCTTTACCTCAACCTGAGCAGGAGCCATCTTATCCATCGCCTGCAACCACAACTGGGCAGCCCGCACATCGCCGTCCAACGCGCGTTCATGAAGCGTGTCCAACACCTTCTGAGTGCGCTCAGGAGACCCCTGAACCGCCCGAGCACGCGACTCCCACAAACGGGCAAACACGTCCTTCTTCTCCCACCGGCGAACCGTCGTAACATCCACACCAATCGCGTCAGCGAACCCCTGCTTAGACGCAGGGTTACGTTCGCTAGGGGCAGTGCACAGCCAGTCAAGATACTTCTGTTGGTTAACCGTCAGCCCGAGATCTTCTTCGTGTGCCATTAATAAATAAGTGTTTTCGTTACCTGCTTCGGCACGACGAAAACGAATGCCCATATGTAACGATGTGACCTATAAGTAGTTTCCCCGTGGAGGGGGGGACTACAGGGGGGGAGGAGCAATGGCATGCCTCCAGTAATGGAGATTGCATCCAAGCAATCGACATTACAGCAAGCAAACAAACACACCTTTCCTGACGACCTGTACCCCGAACCGGACAAAACCGGACAGTTGGTATTCCTGAAAGCACAAATCGGAAGCCCAGAAGGAGTCCCATCATAGTGCGGGGGGTGGGGCCCCCATGCGCCCCCCTTGCATGCGGCAGGGTGTGATGTTGGTTGCTAGTGAATCGTCGTCGTCTCCGGCTAGGTGGCCCTGCAGGGCCACCCCCGGCCCTACTGACCCGGCCCCAACCCGGCCCACAACGGGAGACCAACCCGGGCACGATTGGCGACCAGTGCCGATGGTGTGTGGGTGTGTGTGGGTGTTGCTCTCAGATTATTTCTGGCCCCGGGTTGTGTATCGGTTGTGACGGGTGTACCTTGTCAGTGTCACCTAATACGGGGTGACCTAAACCCATAGGGGAAACATCATGAATGAATCAACGATCACAGTCACGGTCACTCTTGAAGAGGCCGCAAGTGCCTACCACGTGGCAGAGGGTCAACATCTCGCCGCTACCGCCGCATTGCAAGCGGCGCAGGTAGCGATGACAGAGACCCGGCCCGCCTACTTTGCGGCGATTGCAGAGGCCCTTGCAGAGGGTGTCTCTCATAACAAAATCTGCCAGAGGGTTGAGGCGGTTTGCGGTCGTAAGCGGACCACGGTTCAACGTGACATTGCCCGTGTGGTCATCATGACCGCTACCGGTTGGGACGATGCGCAGACTGTCGCAGAGACGCCGAATATCGGGCAGACTAAGGGCGTGGCATGTAAGGCGGCCCGTGAGGCCGCAGAGGCCGCAGAGGGTAAGCGTGAGGCCCGGGCGGCCGTGCGGGCACTCTTCAACCCGGCGGACGAACCGCCGACGGACGAGCCCGGCGAGGGCGAGGGCACCGACGAGGAAGAGGGCACCGGCGAGGGCGAGGGCCCGGGCAATAAGCCCGGCCCCGACCCGGCAAACATCCACGAGGATATGACTGCGGCGATCGTTGCCTACCTTGAGGCCCACGGCGACCTAAGCGATGGTGTCAAGAATCTGACCTCTCGCACTCTTGAGGCGTTCGCAATCGTGGGAATTGAGGCCAAGGCGACCGCATAGCACCTAGTGAGAACGGCCCCGGGCTACGGCCCGGGGTCTTTCTTTTTATCTGGCCCCGGGCTACGGCCCGGGGTCTTTGTCGTATCTGGCCCGGTGTCGATGTTCCCGGGGTGCCCTAATTGGGCCCTGTGTGCCCGCCTGAGGCCCGCAAACGGGCCCGGGGTCCCATAGGTGCAGGCATATCTTCTAGGCCCATCTAGGGCCCGGGGTGTGTGGCCCGTTATCTGGCCCGGCCTCATGCCGGTGTGTCGAATGCGTGCGACCCCGGCCCCCTATCGGGGACCGGTGCCGTGCCGTAGGCGTGGACCCAGGGCGATCCGTGTCCGAATTGGGGTGGCCCTGCAGGGCCACCGGTGACGGGCTCCGCCCTATCAACATGACATGGGGGCGGTCGTTGTGTATCTGTTGGGGTGGTCCGTAGCGTTGTTGTCATGTTGAAATCTGTGGCAGTAAAAACTGGTGGTGCTTATGTTGATGTTGGGGTTGCGTGGTGTGAACGTACTCCGGATTTTGATCAGCATGGTTGTGATCGTTATGTGGTTGGTCTGGTTGATGGCCGTCGCACGTTGGTGTCGTTGTTGGGGTGGGCTCCGGGTGTTGTGGTGTCGATGACTCCGCCCGTCACGGTGCGTCAACGCGGGGCTTGACTAACTCTGTTGGACGTAGTAATCTGTAGTTAGTGGTTGGGGGGCCAACCACACCAACCGGGTGGCCCTGCAGGGCCACCCCAAATCAACGGAGGGACACCGTGAAAACAAATAAAAGAATCAAAGCAAAGAAGCCACGTTGCAATCACTTGACGATGCGTCGCAAGATCAGCAATCGCAAATACGAATGCATGTGTGGCGCACTCATCGTTGAACTGGAGTACATGTGATGAGCAACAAGAAACCACAAAAGACCTGCCCAGTATGCAAAGGCGAAGACATCACCCTCAACGGGAACCAGTATGAAGACGGCACCTACTACGACTACATGATGTGCGACGGAGGGATTTGCCGAACCACATGGACAGAGGTCTATCATTTGTCGGAGGTCATCGTGACCCGTTCAGCATGCAAGCGTTGCAGTAATTACGTGCTGGGCTACGAGGGCGACAGCCTAGTGTTGCAGAGCGACGGCTCGTACTACTGCCACGACTGTGACGAATCCTTAGAGACCAGCCAGTAGGTGGCCCTGCAGGGCCACCCCAACCAACAAAGGAATAACATGAGCAAGAATCCGATCGACATCCCGAAGCGGATGTTCAGAAACATATCCAAGTTGTGCGGCGGGGGCGAGAACCCCCGCATGTTCACCCGACAATCGCAATCAGCAAAAACTGCACACAACGCAGAGTGGACCGACGAACGTGAGCAGATCGTCATGTACCTACCGCAAGCAAACCGTGGCAGGGAACTGTTCAACAAGTTAGCCCCGCCTAGGTTGCAACAGTTCTGGATCAGTGCCGGTGGCAAACATCAGAACCTATGCCCGCATTCCACATTGGGTTGCCGCAACACTTGTCTCGGTTACTCCGGTCATCTCGGCATCGACGGTGGCTCTGCGTCACGGGCAATGCTTGCCCGGTACGTCATGTACTGCCTGTTCCCTGTCATGTTCTGGTTGCTTGTCGATCATGAGATCACGTTGGCTAAACGTCGGGTCGGCAAGTGCGGCAAGATTCTTGTAGTCAGAGTCAACGGCACATCAGACATCGTGGTGCCCGAATGGTTGCTGCGTAAACATTCCGACGTAGAGTTTCAGGACTACACGAAACGACCGTTGGAGATGTCGGGTTGGCGCACGACTGTGCCGAACTATTACCTGATCAGGTCCGCCACGGAACGTGACGGTCAAGAGATGTTCGACACTCATCGTGGCAACGTTGTGGTGCCTGTCAATCTGGAACGTGGCGCACCACTACCCAACACATTCATGGGTCGACCTGTCATTGACGGTGATGTACATGACTTGCGATGCGCTGACAAGCAGGGCAACTATGCGGTGTTGGTCCGTGTCAAGAAACGCACTGATGGTAAGCCGATGTTGGATAGCGGTTTCATCAGGGAGGTGGTGTGACGTGAGCAACAGGGATTACCCGAACACGTTCAACCCGATGTATGACGACACGCAGATCATCGACCTGACAGAAGGCGACGAGTGGCATGGCATCAACTGTTACGGGATGGAGATCGACACCAACACGCACCTAGCGTACGAGGATGGCACCGTGTCGTTCGTGCTGTGCGTCAGACCGAAGGATGCGAACGAGGGGCCGGAGGCTGTCATGGATGACGCATGGTGCCAGATGATCATTCGTGTACCGTTGGCTCTCACGTTGGCCTGCGCTAAACCTGAGGACATTATGCGGGCGATTCGATCCAGTAAGCCACCGGAGGAGATGACGTGATGGAGTTCGTCCACTGGTGCGCTGGATGCGACAAGCAGATCACCGGCGAGGTGCACACATGGTCAGACAATCTTCAGGATTGTTGCGAGGAATGCTGTGACGTGTGCTCTAGCCCCGACTTGACTAACCCATAGCGGTTCGTCTACTATTTAGTTCGTGGCCGGGGGTCTTGTCCCCTTTGGCTCCCGGCCACATCAACACTCAGGGGACAACAACTAATCCAAATCAGGTGGCCCTGCAGGGCCACCACCAACCAATGAAAGGGGAGGCCAATGGCTTTCTTCAACACCAACAAAATAGGCCGGGTTACCGGCCAAGTTATGCTCGGCAGAGAGGACATGCTCCCTGCCGGTGACAAAGCAAGCGCAGTGGATCTAGCGTTAGATGCAGGCGCACACTTCATCCCAATCAAACACCCGATAGCACACCCATCAGGGCACGTGCCCAGCAAGAACCAGACACCCACCGCATTCAGCGTGTGGAACGAATCGGTTGACCCGCCAGCGTTGCTGAACCCTGCGGTGTCCGCAGGCTATGCGGCAACGCCGTACATGCAGACCATTGAGATGATCGAACAGGCATTCCCAAACAGTGCCACCGGTCTGACCATGGTCGACCAAGGCAAGGTGCTGGTGCTCACACTGGAGTTGACCGGCGTTGTTGACCTTGGCGGTGGTGACATCATCAAGCCGTTCTTGATGGTGGTCGACTCACAAGACGGTAGCCGTTCCACTCAGGTACACATGGCTACATTCCGCTGGGCTTGCGAGAACCAGCAGAGCATAAATACCAAACTGTTCTCTCAACGTCACACAAAGAACCATGCGATGATCATCGCCGGGTGGTCCAGTTATGTGGCTCGCGCTCAGGAAACTTGGCACACACATGTCAATCGTTGCAAGAGTTTGCGCAACATCCAGTTCACTGACCGTGTTGCTGCGGTCACATTCCTCAAGCGTGTACTGCCTCAACCTGTGCAACGCAAGGGGCAAACTGATCGCGGCTACGACTCGGCCCTGACCCGATGGATCAACGCCATCGACGCAATCATGCAACGGTACGAGTACGAGTCCGACATGTTTGGTGGCAACGCATGGACCATGATTCAGTCCATCCAAGGGTACGAGTACCACAACAAAACCAAGGGCGACTTCACCAAGCAGGTCGACGTGGTCACTGACCCAGCGAACCATCAGAAGTTGACAAACCGGGCTCTGACTCTGGTCTAATCATAAAGGTCTGGGGTGGCCCTGCAGGGCCACCCCGGTAACAACATCCAACCAACAACAGCCTCTTAGGAGGGGGCCTTATCATGGATGACATTCAAATCACAGTAAACAAGTTCCGCACGGAAGCACCACATGCACAGCCTGTCGTGCGGGCTAGAAGCACCAAGATCTCACGTCTTCTTAACGAAGCACGCGAGACCTTAGAAATGTTCCCTGATGGCGAACACATTGTCCGCAACCAGACACGCAATTCATGGCTCAACCATGAGCGTCGCTGCGACAACGCTGACCTTGAGTTCCGCTACATTCAGGACCCGACCAGCGGCATCAGCCACCACGTTTTCGATTACGAAACCAGCACGTGGAAGATTGCCAAGAGGCCACTTCGTCACGACGTAGTTATCTCACGTCGCAAGCAAGAGCGTGAAGCCCTAGTGGATGCATGCTCAGAGATCGGCGGGTTCTTTTCATGACCCTTGCCGAGACCTGTGGCTGTCGGTGGGACGACACCGGCAGTCCGGTCACCATGTGCGAGCAACACTGCCCGCCACATGATGATGGAATACCAACCGACGAATACCTAGCAGCAATCAAGGCTGAGAAAGGAGTGCTCTCCGATGAGTACTATGAATGAAACCGATTACGAGTGGGAGTTTTATCTCACTACACCTCAAGCGCAGGCCATCTTCAATGCGGCACAAAACCTGTTGTCTTCATGGCAACGGGCATCGCATCCAACTGCACAACAACTAGACATGCAACGCAAACTTGCGTCAGGTCTTGAGCGTCTGCAACCGCAGATCAACGAGATCCTGTACAAAGAAGCAGCGAGCCAGTGACTGGCTACTACTGGGGCACGACCGGGTGGCAAGACATTGCCGCCCGGTCACGCCGGGAACGTGCGATCCGTGACGCACAAGATGGTGCGCTGGCAAAACGTTTGGACAAAGTGTTGGCGTTCGCTGCAAGCATGGGCACCGTCGGTGTCAGCATCCCCGAAGCACAGAAAGAACTTGACTTAGGTTCTTACGAAGCGATGCAAGCAGTAGCGAACCTGCACAATCGTGGTGAACTGTTCAGGTTGACCGAGTACAAACGTGGTCACAGCGTTGTTTACATTCATCCGAACTTTGCAGACAGATTCACCGAAGCAGAGTTCTCACGGATGCCAACAGAAACAGCGATGGACAAGTTGAAACGTCAAGCCAAGGCGCAGGAGATAACCATCAGACAGTTGATCGACGAGATCTCCCACCTCAAACGCAGGCTGGGTGAATCGTGAAGCGGGTGGCAGTAGTTGCTGCTCTACTGACGGCAGGATGTACAGCGCAGGACACACACATCCCTCCTGCGACTAGCACAACTGTCACCCCAGTAGCAACAACTACGACGGCACCAGTACAGGTCAGCGTGCCAGCCACCTCAACCACGACGAGTACCGTCCCTCCGGCAGACCCCATTGTGCTGGAGGGGCAGTGCTCCCAATGGTTGGGTGATGCTGTCGATGTTGGTTGGCCCGTCGAAGAAATTGAAACCATTGACTATCTGATTCATCGTGAGTCACGATGTGAAGCAGACGCCTTCAACCCTGACGACCCGCGTGGTGGTTCGATTGGCCTGATGCAGATCAACATGCATTGGTGCAAACCGAACCCGTCGTACGACATCATGGTTGGATGGCTACAAGAAGAAGGAGTGATGTCAGAATGTGGTGACCTCTACCAACCCGAAGTAAATCTGAAAGCAGCCTTAGTTATTTGGCTTGAGTACGGCTACGAGCCGTGGGGAATGAACTGAAATGACCAAGAAAAAATTTGAACAAAAATGGGTATGCCCTGCATGTGGTGTAACCGTGAAGACCAAGATCAAACTTTCCTCTCCACCAACGTGCAGCAAGCACACCGGAGGAGGACGACTTATGCGGGAGGAGACAGATGTCTGACAACACATTCAACATCCACGACTATGTCGATTACGAAATGGTCGGCAACTATGTGATTCGCGTTCACAGGAGTGACCCGAACGAAGCGATAGCCATGAACATGAAGACAGGTGCACGCCGCTTGTTCTGCGGACAGACATGTCTGCCGGACGCACGGCGTTGGGCTAAGCACGCCTACTGGAAGGAGGGCATGCTGTGAGCCGTGCCGCACGTTTACTGATCGCAGGTGCTGTCGCCACCGCCACCGTGGTGTACGCCTTGTGGGCACCGTTCGCCCCTGACGGGGTGAACGAACTGATCAGGTCAGAACCAGAGATCGTTCCGGTCACAGCCGCATGCTGGCTGTTCCAGTTCTGTCTCGTTCTGTTCCTGATCCGGTGGGTGGAGGAAACAGTATGAGCCTCCCCGGATACGACAACTGGAAATGCACTGACCCGAACCTTGAAGCACCACGTTGCCCCGAATGCGAAGGCAACTTGGAAGGTGACAAGTACGAAGGTCATTGCGAAGAAGAAGACTGTGACTACACGTACACAACCGACTACGAATCCCTACTGGAAGACAGGTACATCTGATGGACAATTTCATATTGACAAGGCCCGACTGGCATCAGCGCGCAGCATGCCGAGGCATGATGGTTGACTCAGAGCAACCAGACTTTTTCATCCCACGTGGAGACCAGATCGGAATGCTGAAGCGTGTACGTCAGGTATGTGCAGACTGCGAGGTCAAAGATGAATGCTTGGATTACGCTCTGAATATGAACATTCAGGTCGGGATATGGGGAGGCAAGTCTGCGAACGAACGCAGACAGATACGCAAAGAGCGTGGCATCACCGGCACTGATGACGATTGGGGCTACATGCTTTCGGTCGAAGCGCAGAAAGCACGCAACGACCGTGAACGTCTAGGGGGTCTTGACGAACCTGTCTAGGGGGAACTAGACTGGTGTTTATGAACACCAGCACAGTTACCAACCGGACCGTCATCGACCAGCAACTGCAGTCGATCAGAGAACAAACCCACATGGCTATCAGCCGGGCAGAAAAACAAAACATCGGAGACATGATGCGTGACACCAACAGCATCATCAACACATTGA
>Ga0222719_10004694_pt1 | contig 11965 bp, 20 predicted proteins | sample C33_34DmetaG_FD_165039 | JGI IMG/M metagenome (GOLD analysis project Ga0222719, IMG submission 165039) | Estuarine water microbial communities from San Francisco Bay, California, United States - C33_34D | ecosystem: Environmental > Aquatic > Marine > Unclassified | place: USA: California...
CACCATCCTCGACTGTGATATCAATATCTTCTTGTTTCCAACCAGCAATAGCGACTTGGACAAGATACTTGTCATCGCCATCTTTGATGATATTGTATGGAGGATAGTTGGTTGTTTTTTGTTGGTGTGTGTTAATATGATGCATTCTGTCTAGAATACGGTCAAACCCAACAAATAATGGATCATGGTTTAATGCTTGTGATAATGTCATAGTTATCTCCTTTATTAAGCAAGATTAATGTTAAGCGAACCCATAAGGCGTTCGCATTATTATTTATAACAGAAAATCAAACTGTTATAAAATTATCTATATCCTTCAAAACCTTCGCCTTCAATAAGCGCATTCTCCCAGTCATCTCGATCTTCTTCAGATTCGTAAACTGTAAAAGAACCTTGCATATCAAAAGGTTTATCAACGATATCAGATTCAATTTCCATCCATGTATTTTTTGTTTTAGCTTCTTCTTGAAACTTTTCTGCAGCTTCTTCTGGAGAATCTGCTTCTACTTCAGCCGTAAATGCATACTCTTGAGTCATGCAATACATTCCATGAATATAGTAAGTAGCCATTATTTTTTCCTACCGATACTGTATTTGGCAACCAACTCCCATTCTTCTTTTTCTTTATAAGGAAGAATCTTAATCTGTGATAAGGGAGCTTGAGGCTCTTCAGTTTTCGTTTTTTCTACAATTTTAACCAATTCCCATTGCTGTAATAAGTTAATAATTGTATTTCGTCTACCTACATCTTCGGCATCAAAATTTGTTTGTTTTCCATCTAACATAAACAATTCTTTGAAATGCACAATATAGTACTTTCCTTGTTTATGTAAAATATGGCACGATTGATATAATTTTTGGTCTTTTTTAGATGCGATACCAATACGGGTAAGTGTTTCTTTGACTTTTAGAAAACTTTCTTCGTTTGGCAACTCAATTTCGACCAGGTTTTCTACTTGGTTCATTATTAGTTCCACCTTTTTCTTTTTGTTCTTTCATAGTTTTAATTTGTTCTCTAGTCAATAAAGACAGGTATTGATTTCCTACTATCTTATTACATTCATAATAATCACATATGAACTCAAGATCTTCATCGCTAGTTGCCTTAACCCATTTTTCAAATCGTTTCTTAGGTCTAATACTATTTATAAGAAACTCATATTGCGGACGGTGGTCTAATTCGTAGTATTGATTTACAAGATTTGCATGTAAAATCGTATCCGGAAAATACGACAATGCAATATTAGTGAACCAAGGATTATATTGTTGTTCTGCTAAAACATCGTTTTCTGTTCCTCGCATCATATTCTTTTTTGTATTGTTGATACTATCTACGTAGTCAAAAGGATTACTCTTGCTCATCTTCCATACCTCTAATTATGGTGGTTGAGCTATCTACCTTTTCACAGCATAGCGCACATATTTTCTTTTTATCGGTTCCTCTAGAACCGTCTTTCTCTTTAAATGAATATTCAAGGTATCCATAGTCTTTATCATTAATTTTACCTGAACATAAAAAACAAACTTTCTTGTGACCGAAATTCAATTTCATTTCCAATCTGCCTCCGCCATAATAGACGCAAGTGCAGCAACACGATTGATTTCCGGATTTGCAACAAATGCTTCTTTATATTGATATTCTGCTAAGATAATAATTGTATCAGCAATAGATTGTGTTGTTTTTAGCTTTATTGGTAAAAGGTCATATAGATATCTATACAAGGCTGTGCTATCGATATCGTTATTCAACCCTACCCATTTACGAACTTCTGTGAAATTCTTAGATTTCATCAATTGAAGCAATTTTTCTATATTGTCATCAGATTGATTTCTTAAGATACCAGCATCAATGCGACCAGTAGCAGCATAACGCTGTAATTCATTAAGGCATCTACGCCAATCCGGGAAATAAGATTGTACCAAAGAAGCAACAGCTTTATTATCATATTCAACTCCTTCTTCATTTAAAATATGACAAACACGTTTATAGAACTGTTGTGCCATCTGTGCTTTTTCATCATTAGGAATATTAAATTCAATTACACTACAACGAGAGTGTAACGGATCAATAATACGATTCTTGAAATTACATGTTAGAATAAATCCACAATTCTTACTGTATTCTTCCATAAAATTACGGAGTGCAGGTTGTGTGGAATTTGCATTAAGGTAATCTGCCTCATCAAGAATTACATATTTGCGTCCACCTGAAAAAGAAACGCTTGAGGCAAAGTTTGATATTTCTATACGAAGGGTATCAATGTTACCATTCATCGACCCGTTGATAACGATGTAATCCGAGCCCATGCTTTCGAGCATAGCTTTCGCAATCGTAGTTTTACCAACACCAGCTCGGCCTGAAAGTAGCAGGTTAGGAACATTATCTTGGTCGACAAACTGTTGAAAGGTAGCTTTAAGATTTTTCGGTAAGATTGTTTCATCTACTTTCCTCGGACGGTATTTCTCAACCCACAAAAATTCATTCATCATTCTCTCCAGTCATAATATAAAAGTAGGGGAGATATACCCCTCCCCCTTGGGTAGAGAGATATTACTCTCCAGCTGGAGTTTCCTCTCCAGTTTCCTCAGCCGCAGGGGAGTCATCGGCTTGTGGAATATCGACTTCCTGTCCATTCTTTTGAGCTTCTTTCAAAAACTCAACTAGTTTGTTACGAAGTGTACCTACAGGTACCATTTCGTCACCATTGATGGCGCCACGCTTGACGACTACATCAATAACTTGAACCATTGCAGAAATATCTGCAAGGCCAATAGATGCACCTTGCGGTGCTGCTGTTTGTTCAGTCATATAGGATCTCCTTTATTTTGCTTCGACTGCAATCCAATATTGGACACTTTCAGATTTAAAATGTGCCATGCCTTTAGACGAAAGCGCAACTTCATAATCGGCTGGCATGAGTTTCAAGTTGTCTGTACGGATAATCATATTAAACGGTGCACCGGAATAATCATCTTTAATTACAACATCGAAACTATCCGCTGTGGGATTCTTGCTATCAACTGCAGACATAGTAACTGTAGTACCAAATGCTGCAAAACCTACTTCATTCAATGACAAAACACCTGCTGCACGAATAACGCTATCAATAGTTTTCCATGGCAATTTAACTTGCAATTCTGGATCAGGCAAATTAATATCCTTTTCCGGAGGTGTAATAATCATAGTGGGAGATGCATACGTGTACTTAAGTTCGGAACGTCCGCTACTAATATTAAACTTTGTATCTTGAAATTGAATTTCTGGATCATCAAACAACTGAAGTGTTGCTAGATATCTAGATAAGTCATAAACGGCTGCCTCACTCGGAACTGACTCTGTAATTGTGGCTGCTGCCATGACCGTTTTTTGTGGAGAGATGGTTCTAAGAGTATTACCCGGTTTGAATAATACGCTAGGATTAATCGAAGAAAAGTTCTTCAATACGTTTAAAGTTTCATTACTAAATTTCATATCACTGTTTTCCTTGTTGTTTTGCTAATGCTCTACGCTGTTGACGATTCAATTTTGGCATTGTAACATCAATACTGTCGTTTGTCAACTTATTTGTTGAACTAACGCCTAACTTTGTTAAGTCGTTTTGCTTGTTTCCAGCGTAATGTTTTTTATTAGATGCTTTTGTAGCTGTGGGACTTGCTTGAATTGCTCCAATTGCTTGCATATTACCTTTAAAAGAATATGTTCCCACATGTTGCATTTGCATCCATGGACAATACCAAACTTTCATTCCAATATCACGGACATAATGACTGAACATGTAATCTTCAGATAGATATCTTTTAGTTTTCGGATCAATAATACAATCAAAAAATGCCGTAATTTCTTTTGACCCATCAAAGTGTTCTGTTCTTGCATGGTCAGGTAGATAACTTAATTCCGGATATGCCTCTGCATACTTTTCAAACACTTTACGATGGATCATCATAAATCCTGTGCCGCCTTCTTTAATTTCAACAGGTTCATCAATTCTAAATGATTTTTGACCTTCAACAGGATTGAAAACATAGTCACCTGCAAACTGCTCAAGCTCAAATGGATTTTCAGATCCATACCCTGCATCACAGGCTGCTTTAACTTTTTCCCAAGCAATTGTCTTTTTAGGATATGGCCCACAAACAACGTCCATGCCATCATCTTCATTACAAAGGTGAAGCAAAGTAATAACGTCTTTCCAATTAAATCCGATATCAGAATCAATAAAAATCATATGCGAACAATCACTACGTAAAAATTCATCAACGCAATAATTTCTTGCACGAGTAATTAGAGACTCATTAAACAGATAATATAGCTTTAAAGGAACTCCTGCCCTTGCCATATTCTGACTTAACTCCGCAACTGCTTTTGTATAAAAGCCACTACAGTTTCCGCCATACATAGGTGTTGCTAGAAATAAACTTTTATTTTTATCTGTTATATCCGACCAACCAAATTCATTTATTGCCATTATTTACCTCATTTTCTACATCATGGATATGAAGTTGGATTAATGCATAATGCAATACCTTCATCAGATCCTTTCGAGCATCAGTAGGTGTGCCTTTTTTGCCATACCGCTGTGCATATTTCAATACATTACCAATACAGAAACCTGTACCGTGACCACCATCAATGATGAACTCAGTTGCTTGAAATTTGTCTTTGGAATAGTGCTGACTATAGGTCGCATCAACATATCGCTTAAACTCATCAATCAGTGTTGCTTCATTGTATTTGTAGTCAATATTATTTATATCGCTTTTAGACAGTTTCATCATTCTTCCTTAATAAAAACACCATCAACCATTTTACCCTTACGGTCCTTAATGTCATTATATGCTTGTTCAAGGCAATGTTCAATCGTTAGATTATTTCGCTCTGCAATATTAATAAGAACAACCATCATATCACCAATGTCATCTGCGATATCTCGACCTTTACAAATATTGTCTGATAATTCACCCGCTTCTTGAATAAGTTTCATATACTGATCTTTATCAGTTGCACCATCAATCAAATTACGGTCATAATGCCATTGGACAATATTGTTAATCAATTCTTGTGTTTTACTCAATTTCATCTCCTATCTTTCCGTTTGAGGAAGGTCATTCTCTGCACGATGAATTGCTTGTAATCGCATAATATCTGCTGCAATATCGTGGACGGAATTATGTGCCGCAAATGCTTGTTCCCAATATTCAACGTCTGAAACAGGAACAAACCCATTCTTTGTGCTGAAATTGAACTTAGCGTCAATGAATGTACGAGTGTCCCGTACACGCCAAAACATCAAGTATTCATTCAACGAGTGATGGCGGTTACAATCAGTCATAATACGCCAAAGAATTAATGGATCAAATACGTTAGCACGACTCCACCAGTACTCAATTTTAGGTTTACCTGCTAAGTAAGAAATAAACAAATCACAGAATTGCTCTTGTGTCAAATCGCCTGACTTGGGTTTAATGTGCTGTTTAACTTCCGGGTCTTGTTCTTCCCAGAATTGAACAGTTTTCTTTTCAACAACAGCCCCATAATTTTTAACTTGATCTTCAACAGACAATTTCATTCTAATACATGTGTTGGTAACAAGTTCCTCAAACGTATAAGGGTCTTCTAGGAATCTTTCCCATATAAAAGTCCCCATGCCCACATCAATAGCAGGACACCGTAAGGCGTCCTGTCCTAATGTTTCAAAATCAAGTATAAAATCAGTTCTCATTAATCACCAAAATATTCATCTACAACAGATTTGATTTCACCTTGTAGCGCTGCTTCGAGCATAATATCAGTATATCGTTCCTTCGCCTTACCAATAATATCAATCAATTCTGCGGGATTATCAATTTTATCTAGCATGTCCATAACTTGGGTACCAATACCCGCTGTTCCGCCAGATGCCTTTTTCCACTTAAAACGATATTTGAATTTACTATTCATCGCTTTATGCAATTGCTGCTCAAGTGTACCTTCTTTGTCAGGTTCGGTAAACAAGAATCGTATCATCACATCTTCTAGATTGATGTTCATTTGTTTAAGCATTTTACCGCAAGTGTGCTTGCCGGTTCGAATACCTACAACACGTCTAAACACATCTTTACCCATGCCGATATATCCGATTTCTTCAGAAATATATTCGTCTATGGGCATATCAGATTTTAGGGCAATCTGATATACACCTGCCCCAGTTACATCCATGTCTTCTTTCATATCTCGCACTGCCTTTGTATTACCTACAGGCATATCAACAAAGCGTGTCCACTCCGTCTGTGCAATAATATTATCTTCGATTGTAGGCGCTTTGCCTATCTTTGTGATTGTCGCTTCGTTCATAATATAGTTTCCTTTCACGTAAAATAATAGGGATTTTCAACTGTGATAAATTCATTGACCACATTATCCATATTAACATCATTAAAGTTAAATGTCAAGAGTTTATTTGCAGGTACCTTGACAGAACCTGAAAACTTTGTAGACGAGATGTCTCCTAAGTCATTATAGAACAAAGGTGATATCTCATTTCTTGCAAGATATAATTTTTTATTATCGTATAGTACACATGCAAAGGTACCGTCTAACCCATCAAAATTTCCTGTTTGTGCATAATGCATAAGGATTAGTTTTGTGTCCCAATTTTCGGCATTATCATACTGTTCTTGTAAACGTTTTACATCTTTATCTTTGATAATGCCATTGTGCCACAAATACTTTCCATTATATTCTGCGGGATGTACCGATGCCATAGTTTTAGCATCGGTTGTTGGGGCCTGTTGATGAGCAATAATATAATCGTCATCCTTAATGGCAAAAAGATGCTTATCAATATCTAACTCATCCATACCACGATAGGCATACATCATATTATAGTTTTTATCAAACACAAAAAGAGAGTGCGAGTGCGTACCACGATAAGCATTTAAAGCGGCAAGCTCTCGCAATCTCTTTACGTCAAATGATCCAATTATAGAGCACATAATTAATAGCAATATCCGTAAATGATATCAGAATCAGGTTTATCAATTGTTTCACTAACCATATCGATTAACAAATCTTTTTCATCGTTAGATGAAGTGTCACATTTAAGCGCATCTTTTATGATATTTAGTTGTTCGATGTTCATTTCAATTGTCACAGTTTTCATAGTATACCTTTCATCATTTATACTATAATATAACATCATTACAACAGTTTGTCAACCACTGGCTAATACAATTTTACAAATATGTTCTAGTCGTTCAATATGCTCAAAGGCACGCCAAGGTGTTTCATCGATAGCAACAACACCGTGTCCTTTGATACCTACAATGTCATATGCAATAGTGCCTGTGTTCGCTCCCAGTCCTAAGTTAACATGGCATGCTTGTCCCAATTCATCTGAGGTGGGAGCAACATCTGGAGTGCTTGGAGCGACTTTAGTATATCTTCCCAATTCTGGAAAATCGTTAACGAGCTCTTCTAGTTTAAGTCCCTTATGCATTGCTGCTATGATATAAGTTGGATGTAAATGAACTACGACTCTTACATCCTGTCCAGCCGGTATGTTTTTTTGCAATCCGAAATGCAGAGGCAATTCTCCACTCGGTTTAAGATTTGCGCTCAAATCTGTATACTGTAAAATTGTAGGAATTAGACTTGCAGAGCCTGCACCATCTTGAACCATAAACCCGATCTTCTTCCACATTGCAGGTTGAAGTTCTTGTTTACGAACACCGGATGGCGTAATCCAAAAATGATCTCGGTCGTGCCAACGAACCGAGATATTTCCATCTCGGGCCGTGATCCAGTTTCTATTGTATGCTTCACGCATTAAGTCGGAACATGTTTCTAACATAATTACTCTGTTTTTTGCTTAAGTTTTTGGATTTGTTGTTCTACAGATAACTTACCCGTACCTTGATTTAGTTTTTCTTCCGCTTTATCTAGCAAATCAGAAATAGTCATAACATTAGTAAATTCATTTTCATCAATTTCTGTATCAAATTTTTCTTCTGTTTCAATGATAATTTCTGTTAAATCAAGACTATCTAAATTTAAACTTCTAATTTCGGTTTCTAAAGTTATTTCTGGAATACCTTGAGGATTAGAAGATAACCTTTCGTTCACTTCTAATTTTTCTGTTATGATAGAACAAACCTGTTCAAACATTTCTTCTCTTGTCATTATGCTACCTCATGTTGTTCAATTAATTCAATCCAGGGAATATCTCTCTGATATTCGATTGGATCTGGAATACCTGCCTTAACAAAGTTTTGAATCCTTTCAGCACACGATGGGCATATACCGCAAGAACGCATTGCAATATCTGGATTATAACATGTTAAGGTATGCGACAATAAATGTTCTTTTTCCATTTCCTGTGCAATTCTAATTTCATCATACTTAGATAACAATGAAAATGGTGCCAAAACCTGTACCTTGTGAGTACGATTCTGACTTGCTACTGCATTGATTGAGTCTACAAACTTTTGAGTTGTATCCCAATATCCATATTCATCATGTACCTGCAATCCTGTGAAAACATGACTGCAATTGCTTGCTTCTGCTTGCGCCATTGTCAGCGACAACAGAATCAAATTACGAAAAGGAACATATGTCTTGGGTTGTGGATCACCCAACACATCTTGGATAGTTGGCATCTCAACAGATGTTCCAGCAATGTTTGCTGAAATAGGTTCAGCAATTTCACCTAAGATACCTAAGTTAAGAATCTTGTGACCTATGTTTAACTTCTGACATAATGCTGCTGCCTGATGCAATTCTGCTTTTTGTTTTTGACCATAATCATATGATACAGCAAACACTCTATCTGCGCCATACTTTTCAACGAGCATCATTGTCATAATGCCAGAATCTAATCCACCCGACATAACAGACAGAACATTCTTATCTGTATCAGGCAAACTATTTAATGCTTCGCTTAATCTCATTTTACTGCCTCAACGTTTTTTCAGATACGACCATGCTGTTTCGTAACCCGTTTGCAATATTACCCAAATGACTATGAGAGTAACGGGCAGGATTAATATCAATGCCCCCACGCCTAGTATACAGACAACATACAAATAACTCATCAGGTCCAAACTTATCCAATAGGCGCTTGTAAATACATTCGCAAATTTCTTCATGGAAATGATTCTCCTTACGCATACTTACAATGTATTGTAATAATGACTCATATGTTGGCAAGTGTTCACCTTTCATGTAAATGTAAACATCACCCCAATCTGGTTGATTTGTCACTCGACAATTAGAACGCAAAGAGGGCGTCCACACCCAAAGATCTTCATCATAATATTCATCTTCAGAAGTTTTTAAGATATCTGGATTTTCATTGTAATGATTGAACTCAATACTTTCTGGTTCAACTTCATAATCTAAACATCTAAAGCTATATGATTCCAAAGGTTGTGCAATGGAATGTCTTTCTTCATCTGCACGATGTAGGTAAACCTCTACGTCTGTCATAAGAGCTTCGGATAAATCTAAGCTAATTTGCTTACGAACTCTTGACAAAGCCTCATCTACTGTATCACCCATCTTTGCAAGATTGTATGAGTTAAGATATAGTTTTAACGACTTAGATTCAACAATAGATTCAGATTCAGACCCATAAACAAGTTTTGCTATACAACTTACAGGATATCCATTGTTCAAAAGAAATGATACTTCATAAGCGTGCCATGTATCAAATCCATAAAATTCTGTGCCAGATAAATCGTATTGTGTTCTATTTAAAATTCGTGGAACAGGCACCAATAAACTTTTATCTATATAGTCAGGTGTAACATAAGGTTTTACAACAGATCCATCACCTGCTTTACCTAAATGTTGACTTGCAATTTCATTAATATCAACCATTCATTATATCTCCGGTTTTTGTTAAAAATAGAGGTTGTACATTTGTATAATCAGTTTGTGATTCTATCCATGATAACACGTTAGGTACCTTTGTGTCAACCAACCCGAACCAATCTGTCCACATCTTTAGTCGTGTAAGTTTACGTTTGACTTCAGATACGGATTTAATATCAGGTGGTGTCATTTCACACAGAGCACCTCGCTCGCCATCTACTCGGAGCATGTTCCAACCACGACCAAATAACTTCTGAGTCATTTGATTCTTTCTCTTTTCTGGGTTGCCGGAAACCAAGAATCGAATCAACTCGAAGTCACATGAAAAAGGACGATGTGTGTAGATGCCACATCGACCGTCTTGTAAGTTTAGATTTTTACATTTGATGCCATCATGGTCATCTTGCTTATCACTAAACACTCTTATAAACTTGCCATTAAATTCAATAGCACGCTCTTGTGTATGCTCAGGCCTATCTTCACCAGGAAGAAAGTCAAGAGAGAACCTTGGGCAACACCCACCACAACCCGCAGGACAGGTGAAGTCCCTTAATAGCATAGGAGAGACCCGCAGAGCTTGGGGCTCATAGGTAACATTTTTATATTCGAACTTTGTATTTGTTACACAAGCAAAGTATGTATTAACAATCTTATCTATGCTGTCTGTGTATGCTACATTAACTGTGCCTTTCATTATCAACTCTTTCCCATGTATTATCTGATGTATATTTAAAACTGCCTTTAAACTCTTTTGACCATTGATGAGGTTCAATTAAACTTAAAAATAATGTGCCAATTTCATCAACATAAAGATGATATATTTTACCTACGACAGGTATAAAAGCATATTTAGCGCTGTATACTAATTGGGTATCTTCAACCTGTTTTACGAGTCTAAAGTATTCCTCTTTAAGCTCATCAAACTTTGTCTCAAAATAGTTTGATGCATTTGCACCACGCTCTTTTTTATGTTTAACTACATCTGGAATAGTAAAAGCGGGTGCGCCTACATTTGTAGGATAAGGCATGCTTGCCGGATTTGCCACAACATTGTCTGGCTTTTTCATTAGAAGAACTTTTCTAAACCAAAAGATTCTTCTTTACGAGCAATCCTCGCAGATGACACATAACCTTTAAACATATTCATCCAATGATTCATATCATCATCTGTTTTAACTTGCTTGAGGAACTTAATTGCCTTAATATTCATCTCGCCTCTTGCGCCAATAAAGTCTCCACCTGCAACCACATCAAGACATTCAATAAAATTCTTGACTTGATATAAGGAGTATGTAAAGTTGGATAAAGCTGCGCCACGAATCTTCTTCGGATCGCCAGACAATGCCGCTTGTTCTGGGATAGGTGCATAGTTCCATGTACCATCTTCCTTGACAAAGAACACATTATCCATATACCAATCAAATGTGCCTACCTGCTCAAACAAAGGTTCAAACGTAGAATATACATCATGTAGCACGCCTTCTAACTTATCGTTTCTTGTGCCGCCTAATGACTTACATGTGCCATTTAATTTCATCAACCCATAGTGCAAACAGACAGTATGTGAAGATGAGTCGTATGATACTTTTTCGTAATCTGCAAGGAAACCAGAATGCTCGAGATACAATACGGGTGCCATTCGTGGAATAGAACCTACACCTAACAAGTGAATTTGTTTTGTTGCCGCAGGATTTGCAAACTTAGCAATACGATGTGCTGCTCGCAACATATCAATTGACTCAAGTTCCTTATTACCCATACATGTATCTGCAACAGCAATACCACCTACATTTTTGAAGTGTTCATCTGTTAACATGTCTTGAATAATTGAATACCACCTGACCATATCATCTGCAGTATTACCTTGCACGATAATGATAACTTTAGTATGTGCATCTTTGGTTTGAAAATATTCAATCTGACGCTTGATATTCTCGCCCGTTGCTCTTGCAGTTTCTTCGAATCTATCTTGATTGAATACTTTATTGCCAACATTAGAACGCTCATTTCGAGTACGAACTAAGGATACAGACTCTAGAGGAATATCATCAAAGCACATGGCGTAATCTGAGAAGGTCTGAACATCGTAAATATCGTCTTTAATTTGTGGTGTTA
>Ga0222719_10004697_pt1 | contig 11960 bp, 16 predicted proteins | sample C33_34DmetaG_FD_165039 | JGI IMG/M metagenome (GOLD analysis project Ga0222719, IMG submission 165039) | Estuarine water microbial communities from San Francisco Bay, California, United States - C33_34D | ecosystem: Environmental > Aquatic > Marine > Unclassified | place: USA: California...
CCAACAGCATGGTATGTTGGATTATACACGGCAGCACCCTCAGATGCAGGTGGAGGTACTGAAGTATCAGGTAATGGTTATGCTCGTGAAGCAGTAACATTTGCAGCAGCAACATCACCAGGTGGAACAACATCAAATACAGGTGCAGTATCTTTCACTGCAAGTGGAGGTGACTGGGGTACTATTACTCACATCGGTATTCATGATGCTTTATCAGGTGGTAACTTGTTATGGCATGGTGCTATGACTGCATCTAAAACTGTAGCTGATGGGGACACATTAGAATTCTCTATTGGTAATATTGACCTTACAATAGCTTAAGGAAATATTTAAATGGCAGACGGCTTTCGCATACTCGAAAATGGCGATCTACGCTTAACGGAGTCGTCTGACAGTCGAATAACTGAAAACTTTATTGAGGCTTTTTCTAGTCTAGCAGCAGTAGGTTCTAAAGTAAGTTTAAGTGTTGGAGTTTTAATTGGTGCAAGTAATTTTACAGGCACAGGTACACTAGCTTCTTTAAGTTATTTAACAACTACAGGGGCAGCTTCTTTAGCAGGAGCAGGTTCTAAATTAACAGCAGGTGTTCAAACATTTCCAACATCTGTAAGTTTAAATGCTTCAGCATCAATTAATAGTATTGGCGATGTTAAATTAATTGAATTTGCTAATTTACAATCAAATGCAACATTAGCAAATATAGGTTTAAAGATTAGACCTGGAGCTTCTAGTTTAAACACTAATGGTTCTCAATTAGCAGCAGGAGAAAAAACTTTATTTGGTGTTACAAGTCCTGAAACTATTAGTTATGTTCGTATATTAGAAAATGGTGATACTCGTATAACAGAAGCTAGTGATACACGAATAGGTGAAACAGAATTAAGTAATAATATTATAGCATCTATGGTAAGTTTTCCAACGTATACTTCGTTTACAAGTGAACCTTATTATAAACAAGCAGGTACTTGGAAAACATTTATTCCGTATGTTAAATATGATGGAGCGTGGAGAAACAATGTTAGAATTTATAAAAATCAAAATGGAACTTGGAAGAGGAGTTATTAAACATGGCAAATATTAAAATATCAGACTTAACGGCAGCCGCAGCAGCAGCAGCAGCCAATGAGTTTGAAATCAACGAATCAGGTACTTCAAAGAAAGTTACTGGATCTCAAATCTCAGCGTTTGTTAAAGCTGATCTACTAGACGACACAACTGTAAACTTTACAGGTACACTACAAAATAGTGGTAGTAATGTTGTTGTTGATACTGATATTGGATCGACTGTTCAAGCTTATGATGTTGACACATTAAAAGCAAATGTAGCAGATACATTAACTGTTCCTTTTAGAGGAACTATTACTACAGATAATGATCTATCATTTGACCAAGACGTAACAAATAACTTTTTATGTACACCAAGTTCTGGTGGTACATTAACATTTACAAACCATACATCAGGTCAGTCTGGCTATGTATTATTAGATAATAGTGCAGGTGTAGCAATTACTGCTGCAGCTACAACTAAAATTCATGCTGATGATCTTACAACTATTTCTACAGCAGGTGTATATTTATTATCATACTTAGACAATGGAACAAATGCTTACGTTACAGTAAGTAAAACTTTTAGTTAAGGACACAAATGAGTTTATTAAGTAACAGTAATGCAATAGCAGCATCTGGAGATGCTGTTTATCCTATAGACCAAAGTTTACGATTTCGTAATTCTGCGGCTGCATATTTAAGTAGAATTCCTGCATCAAATGGAAATTTGCGTAAATGGACATGGAGTGGTTGGGTTAAAAGAGGATTGATTAGTCCTTCAGGTTTATATCCAACATTAATTTCTACTACTTTAAGTGCTTCATTTAATGATTCAGTTTATTTTACAACCACTAATGATTACATTCAGTGGAATGTTAGTAATTCAGGAACAATTCTTATTACATCGAATTTATTTCGAGATCCTTCTGCTTGGTATCATATTGTTTTAATGTGGGATACTGACAATGCAACTGCATCAAATAGAGCAAAAATATATGTTAATGGTATTGAGGCTTCGTATTCTACTGATAATAGAGCTTCTTATTTAAACAGAGATTCAACTTTTAATAGGGGTTCTGTAACTAATTATGTTGGAGGATCTTCTAATTCAGTTTTAGATTTTGATGGACAAATGGCAGAAGTTCATTTTGTAGATGGACAAGCATTAACTCCTTCAGACTTTGGTGAATATGGAAACGAAACTGGAGCGTGGCAAGCAAAAGCATATACAGGTTCTTATGGCACTAATGGCTTTTATTTAGATATGTCTACAAGTGGTTCTACAGTAACAGATCAATCAGGTAATAGTAATAATTACACTGCTACTAATATGAACCTTACTACCTCTACTGCAACTACTTACGATAAAATGTCTGATGTTCCTACATTAACAGATGAAGATACAGGTAACTTTGCTGTTTTAAATTCTATAGATTTAAGTAACTCTTCTTACTATCCATCTAATGCTAACTTAACATATTATATTGCTCCTGGAAATGCTAATAATCAACGTGGTAGTATTGCTGTTGATTCAGGAAAATGGTATTGGGAATGCACAATTCAAACAGGAGGAGGTAATGCTTTAATAGGTGTTGCTCGTGCTGATTTAAAAAATGATACTACCATTAATTTTAATACTGCAAATGGTTGGTATTATTATGGATTAACAGGAAATAAATATAATGCAGGTAATAAAGGAGCTTATGGTTCTACATTTACTACTGGTGATGTAATTGGTTTTGCATTAGATATGGATAGTGGTAAAATTTGGTGGTCTAAAAATGGAGTATGGCAAGCAAGTGGTAATCCTGCTACAGGTACAAATGCAGCTTTTACAAATGTTTCAGGTCTTGTTACCTCTAATGTAAATAACGGATATGGCGGCACAATGACTGGAGATTATAACTTTGGTCAAAGACCTTTTGCATACACACCACCTACAGGTTATTTAAAAATAAATACATTTAACTTGCCTGATAGTGGTATTAAAAATGGTAAAGAACATTTTGAAGCAGCAATATATAGTGGAAATAATTCAAGAAGAGATATTCCTTTAGATAAATTTAATCCAAGTGTTATTTGGACTAAAACTAGAAATCATGGTTATAATCATTTTTTATATAATAAAACAGTAGGAAATAGTAGCCATACAATAGTAAACTCTATCTCAGCACCAAATGGAAATAATGGATTAGTTGCTTTTTCACCACAATCAGCACCTTTTGGTTATGATCTTGTAAGTGGTCAAATTAATGAATCAGGTAAAACTTATGTGAGTTGGAACTGGAGAGGTTCAGACTCTACTTATGTTACAAATACAGCAGGTTCAATAACATCACAAGTAGATGCTAATCCAACATCTGGTTTTAGTTTAGTAACATATACTGGTAACGCTAGTTCTGGTTCTACTGTTGGACATGGACTTGGTTCTGTACCAAAAATGATTATTACAAAAACAACTAATACAAGTTTAGGTAATTGGGCAGTATATCATCAAGGAGCAGGAGCTACTAAAGTATTATATTTTAATACAACTATTGCTGCTACTACAGGTGCAAACTGGTGGAATAATACAGCACCTACTTCTACTAGATTTACTATTGGTAATAGTAATGATGTTAATGGAGGCTCTAATTATTTAGCATTGTGTTTTGCAGAAATACCAGGTTTTTCTAAATTTGGTACTTATGTAGGTAATGGTTCTACTTATGGTCCATTTGTATATACAGGGTTTAGACCTGCATTTATTATTACAAAAAACTCAACAGCAGGAGGTGAATGGGAAATATATGATACTACTCGTAATAAATACAATGTAATTAATACTACATTAGAAACAAACTCAGCAGGATCAGAATTGCCTTATTATTCAATAGATATTTTATCTAATGGATTTAAACAAAGACAATATTATAATACACAAAACCAATCAGCACAAACATTTATATACATGGCATTTGCAGAAAACCCATTTAAAAACTCACTCGCAAGGTAAAGGAAAACAATATGGCATACAAACTTAATGGCAACACATTACAAGCAAACAAAGGATTTACCCATGATGGTGTGCAGTATCCTCGTAATTGGTTAGTTAAATCAACACAAGCAGAAAAAGATGCACTTGGTATTACATGGGAAGATGATCCAGTTTATGCCGATGATAAATACTATTGGAATGGTGATGTCAACAATCCTAAAGCATTAGAAGATAAACTAGAAACAAAAGAAGATGGTTCACCACTTTATGTTCAAGTTTGGAATCCTGTTACAAAACAGGTAGAAAATACAACAGAACAAATGGTAACTTATGGTCTTAAACATAATATGACACAACAAGTTAAACATACATCTAACACGATGCTTGCACAAACAGATTGGTATGTGACTCGTAAAGTAGAGCGTAATGTGGATATGCCTACTGATGTTGCAGAAAGAAGAAGTCATGTCAGAACAGAATGTGATAGATTAGAAACTGCTATTGCAGGTGTAACTACTGTAGCACAATTAATTGAGGTAATGAATTCTCAAGACTGGGGTAATTAATGACCACAGCAAAAGAAGTAGAACAAGAATTAAGGTATCATGAAGAAATATGTGCAGAGCGTTATGCTAATATACACGCTCGTATTGATAAAATAGAGGCTGTTCTTAACAAACTTCTTTGGGCAATTATAATTGGTTTTGGTAGTATTGTAGCTTCTAGTATTATTATTAACAAAGCTAATGCAATAGAACTTTTATTAAAGGTAGTTTAAATGTTATCTAGAATATGTCAATTATTAAGGAGAAAAATACATGGGTTTAACGTTCCATTTGATTTCAATTTGTGTGATACTCGTGGCTTACGAAATTATCCGAGATCCACTCCACGCTCTCAAAGAAACTATACAAGTAAAAACAATAAAAATGTACACTGTTCTCAAGGAGACTGCATCTCGACTGAAGGAGATTGTGTCTAAATGATACAAGCTATATTACCAATCATAAGTACTGTACTAGACAAACTAATACCTGACAATAATGCCAAAGAAAAAGCAAAACAAGAAATTGAAAAAGCTCTTATTGACAATGCAGCTCAGATTAATCTCACTCAGGCTGAGACGAATAAGATCGAAGCTGCTCATCGCTCTGTTTTCGTTAGTGGTTGGCGTCCTTTTCTTGGTTGGTGCAGTGGGTTTGGTTTTGCTTGGGTGTTTGTGGTATCCCCAGTTACTCAGTGGGTGCTTGCACTACAGGGCATTACTTTAGTACTACCACAGTTACAAACAGACGTTCTTATGGAACTCACATTAGCCATGCTTGGTCTTGCAGGTCTTAGAACTTGGGAGAAAAGTAAAGGCTTAACTAAATGAGATTATCAGAACACTTTACATTAATTGAATTTACTAGATCTCAAACTGCTTCTAGACACGGAATAGATAATACTCCTAACGAAGAACAACTAGAGAATCTTAAAACTTTAGCAAAAGGATTAGAAGATGTTAGGACTAAGCTTGATAACAACCCTATTAATATTAGTAGTGGTTTTAGGTGTGAGGATCTCAACGATCGTTTGGGATCAAAAAGAACAAGTAGACACATACTTGGTCTTGCTGCTGATTTTACTTGTGATCGTTATGGTGATGTCCCTCACGTATTTTCAGTTCTGGCTAGTTCATCTATTGGATTTGATCAGCTCATCTTAGAATATGATTCTTGGATTCATATATCATTTTCTAAAGAAGGAGATGAACCAAGACGTCAAGTATTAGTCATAGACAAAGAAGGAGTAAGACATGCCTCTTAAGAAAGGTAAATCACAAAAGGTTATATCTGAAAACATTAAGAAAGAGATGAAAGCAGGTAAACCACAAAAGCAAGCAATAGCTATAGCACTAAGTAAAGCAGGTAAAAGTAAAAGGAAGAAGAAATAATGGCTAAAGATCCCAGACTAGAAAGAGCAGGAGTATCAGGTTATAACAAACCTAAGCGTACTCCAGGACACCCCACTAAGTCTCATGTTGTTGTAGCTAAGTCAGGTGATCAAGTTAAATTAATACGCTTTGGACAACAGGGTAAAAAAGGAGCAGGTGCTAATCCTAAGACTGCTTCAGAGAAAGCAAGACAGAAATCATTTAAAGCACGTCATGCTAAAAACATAAGTAAAGGTAAAATGTCAGCAGCTTACTGGGCTGACAAAGTTAAGTGGTAGAGGACTCACCCTGTAATGGGGTGTGTCGAATGAAAGGCACTCGATGTATATCATGTCATCGCACCTTTGAAGATTTAAGTCAATGGTTGTACCTTACTCGTGAAGAACGTTTAAACAGAATGGAGCAGATTAAAAATGAGCTTAGTAGAAAACATAAACAAAAGAAAGAAAGCAGGAACTAGCAGAAGTAAAAAGAAGTCTACGATAAGTGCTAAAGCCTATAAAGATATGCAAAACAACTGGAATAAGAAGAAGAAAAAGAAAGCTTAATGAATAAAGATATGACGATAGAAGAGTTTACTCTCTATTGGATGGAGAATAAACCTTTAAATTCTCCACAAGATGACGGAGTAACCTTTGTTGAAAATGTACATGGAGTTGTTCTCTATAGAGATTATCCATTTCAAGTAGAACTGTTTACAATGGAACCTAACACATTAGTAGAACCCCATAAACATCCTAATGTAGAAACAGTTGCTCTTTATGTATCAGGTGATATTGACTTTCAACGTAAACATAAATGGTATATCCATCCATTTGATATGTTTAAAGGTCGTTTTCCTTATCCTGCTATTAAGATAGGACCAGATGTTCAGCATACAGCCAGAACAGGACCAAAGGGTGGTAGCTTTCTTACATTACAGAAATGGTTAAATAATACTCAGCCTAAGTTCATAGGTAATGACTGGACTGATAACAATAATAAAACTTCATACGAGGATAGTTGGAACGACTAATGAGTAAAGCTAGCATAGATCAAATAAGAGAAGCAGCAGAAGCTGATCTTTTAACATTTATTAAGTTAGTAGCTCCTCACTTAATGTTAGGTGCTATTCACGAAGAACTAATACAATGGTGGCATCGTCAAGATGCTAAACAAAACCAATTAGTATTACTTCCTCGAGGACACATGAAGTCTAAGTTAATTGCTTATAGAACAGCTTGGTGGATTACTAAACATCCTGAAACAACTATTCTATATGTATCTGCTACGGCTGACCTAGCAGAGAAACAATTATATGCTATTAAACAGATCTTAGACAATCCAATATATAGACGTTACTGGTCAGACATGATTCATCCAGAGGAAGGTAAACGAGAGAAGTGGGCAGTTGCTGAGATTGCAGTAGATCACCCACAAAGAAAACTAGAAGGAATTAGGGATGCTACTTGTAAGGCAGTTGGACTTACTTCAAACACTACTGGTTTCCACGCTGATGTTGTTGTTCTTGACGACATTGTTGTGCCTAGTAATGCTTATACTCAAGATGGACGAGAAAAAGTATCGTCAGCATATAGTCAACTGGCTTCCATTGAAAATCCTGGTGCTTATGAGTGGGTTGTTGGTACTCGTTATCACCCCAGAGATATTTATGATACGATGATTAATATGAAAGAAACTCTTTATGATGAAGATGGAGAGTTAGTTTCAGAAGATCCAGTGTATGAATTATTTCAAAGAGTCGTAGAAACCAATGGTGAGTTTCTATGGGCTAAACAAACAAGATCAGATGGTAAAGCTTTTGGATTTGATGCTAAAGAGTTAGCACGAATCAAAGCTAAATATGTAGACAATACTCAGTTTTATGCTCAGTACTATAACAATCCTAATAGTAATGAGACAGCTAGAATTAATGCAGATAACTTTCAATATTATGATAGAAACATTCTACAGAATAAAGAAGGTGACTGGTATATGCGTGATCGTAAACTTAACGTCTATGCAGCGATTGACTTTGCGTTCTCATTAAGAAAGAAAGCTGACTACACAGCTTTAGTAGTTGTAGGAGTAGATCATCAAGGGAACTTCTATGTTTTAGACATAGATCGATTTAAAACAGAACGTATTGTAGATTATTACACTCACATTCTTACAGCATGGCAAAAGTGGGGCTTTAGAAAACTCAGAGCAGAGACCACAGTAGCTCAGCAAACGATTGTTAAGGAGCTTAAGGAGAGCTACTTAAAACCTAATGGTATACCTCTTTCTATTGAAGAGTTTAGACCTACTAGGCATTTAGGTGACAAACAAGAACGAGTAGGAGCAGTACTTGAACCTAAGTATGACAACCTACAAGTATGGCATTATAAAGGTGGTAATTGTCAATCATTAGAAGAAGAATTAGTCATGACTCATCCACCTCATGACGATATTAAAGATGCTCTATCAAACGCTATCGCAATAGCTGTAATTCCTAAACAGCGTGTAGGTGCTTTTAGTGTAGGTAGAAATATAGTAACACACTCCCGTTTTGGTGGTGTATCTTATTAATAAGGAATAACTATGGCAGGAAAAGTAGCAGAAATCAAAAGGTTATTAGAAGGAGATGGATTAGCTAGACAGCTATCTCATCTATATAATAACTGGTGGATTCAAAGACAAGATAAAGAAGAAGAATGGCGAGAACTAAGGAACTATTTATTTGCAACAGATACAACTAAAACTACTAACTCTAAACTTCCTTGGAAGAATAAGACTACTCTGCCTAAGCTTACTCAAATTAGAGACAACTTACATGCTAACTATATGGATGCGTTGTTTCCAAATGATAATTGGATGAAGTGGGAAGGTAGTAATCTAGAAGATTCTACTGCAAAGAAACGAAGAGCTATTGAATCTTATCTTAAAACTAAACTAAAAGAATCAGGATTCAGAGAAACAATATCACAATTAGTTTATGATTACATTGACTATGGTAACGTGTTTGCTGAAGTTCAATATGTAAATGAAGAGCATAAAGATCCTTTTACAGAAGAAATAATTAATACTTATCGTGGTCCTAAACTAGCTAGAATATCACCATTTGATATTATATTTAATCCTACTGCTGCTTCTTTTAAAGAAACTCCTAAATTTACTAGATATGTAAAAACAATAGGTGAGTTACAAAAAGATCTTAAATATAGACCTGATCTTAACTATGACAAAGAAGCCGTAGATAAAGCTATGGAAGTTCGTAAGAGCATCTCTTCATTCAGACAAGAAGATGTTAATAAAGCAGAAGCTTATCATATTGATGGCTTTGGTTCATTACAAGAATATTATCAATCAGGTTTAGTAGAAATACTAGAATTTGAAGGTGACATCTATGATGAACAAGAAAGTGAATTACTAGAACGTAAGATTATTACTATTATGGATCGTTCTACTATTATCCGTAATGTAGAAAATCCTTCTTACTTAGGTAAAGATACAAAACATCATGTTGGATGGAGAACTCGTCCAGACAACTTATATGCTATGGGTCCTTTAGACAATCTAGTTGGTATGCAGTATCGAGTAGATCACTTAGAAAACTTAAAAGCAGATGCACTAGATTTAACTATACATCCACCGATTGCAATTAAAGGTGATGTAGAACCATTTACATGGGGTCCTGAAGAAGTAATTCATATCCCTGAAGATGGTGATGTAAGTATGATGCCTCCTAACCCTGCTGCTTTCCAAGTAAACAATGAAATAGCAGCTATCCTTAATGTTATGGAAGAAATGGCAGGTGCTCCTAAAGAAGCTATGGGCTTTAGAAGTCCTGGTGAAAAGACAGCATTTGAAGTACAACAACTACAAAATGCTGCAGGTAGAATCTTCCAACATAAGATTAACAAGTTTGAGGTTGAATTCTTAGAACCAATTCTTAATACCATGTTAGAAATGTCTAAACGTAATATGGATATTGTAGAAGTTTCTAGAGTAATGGATGATGATCTTGGTGTTGCCAATTTCTTATCTATTACTAAAGAAGACATTACAGCTAGAGGTAAGCTCCGTCCTATCGGTGCTCGTCACTATGCTGCTCGAGCTCAGCTCGTTCAAAACATGATTGGCTTATTTAATAGTCCTATGGGACAACTTATAGCTCCTCATATTTCTGCTAAACGTCTTGCTAAGATGGTTGAAGAATATATGGGCTTTGAAGACTATGAGTTTATCAAGGACAATGCAGCTATCTTTGAACAAGCAGAGACACAGAAACTCATTAATGAGATTCAAGCAAGTATGCAAGTTGAACAAGCTCAACCAGGAATGGAAGAGCAAATGTTGGCTCAACAGGAACAAATACTCTCAGGAGCATCACAAGGACAAGTTCCTCCTCAAGAGCCTCAAGTTTAACTTGACTTTTAGAACAACTTATGGTATAATATTTATATGGATTTAAAATCAGATAAAGCTAAGAAGCTTACTAAAGATCAGGTATTTCAAGAGTTAAAAGATTATCTCACAGAACAGATTGAGTTGTCAAGACGTAAGTGTGTTGATGAAGATAATTTCTCTTTACCTGCCTGGTCTGAACATCAAGCTTATCAACTTGGCTTTCAAAAGGCTTTTTCTAAACTATATAATCTTATTCCTGACCAAGGAGAAAAATAATGGCTGAAGATAATAATAATAATAATACTACACAAGAAGAACAAGTTTCCGAGTCGACTACCCAAGAGACTCAGCAAGCAGATACTTCTACCCCTAAGTTTGAGATTCCGACAGAAGCTCTAGACTTTGTAGGAGAAGGTAAAAAGTATAAATCTGCAGAAGATGCGTTAAAGTCAGTTCCTCATGCACAAGAGCATATCAAAACCCTAGAGGAAGAGATGGCTCAGTTGAAGGAAGAACTAACAAAACGTAAGACTGCAGCAGAACTACTAGATGAAATGAAGTCTGGCATTCAACCAACAGAGGCAACCCCTCAAGGTGTTGAATTTGATCAAGATAGATTAATGCAGTTAGTTAATCAAACTATTGAGCAAAAAGAGCAACAATCTAAAGCAAAGCAAAATGCAAGTACAGTAGCTAGTAAGTTTACTGAACAGTATGGAACTGAAGCTGAAGTTGCTTATAATAAGATTGCTCAAGAAGCAGGTCTAACTGTACAACAACTTAATAACTTAGCTGCAACATCTCCTAATGTTGTATTGAAGCTTGCAGGATTTGAAACTAAACCTACACCAATAGGTAAAACATCAAGCTCTGTTAATACACAAGCTTTAAACAACACAGCTAAGCCACCATTATCTGCTAAGGTCCCAAAAGGAGCTTCTACTAAAGATATGTTGGCTGCATGGAGAAACGCAGGTGAGAAAGTTAAATCTCAATTATAATAAGGAAATATTATGTCACAATTAACTAGCAATACTACAGCTTTTATTGAAGCTCAACAGTATTCACAGTTTATTCTTGAGAACTTACACGACTATCTATTGCCAGAAGGTATGTGGAGAGACGTAACTGACTTTGGTTCAGGTACAACTCTTAACATCAAGACAGTAGGTACTGTAACTCTTCAAGATGCTGCTGAGGATACACCTCTTAACTTTTCTCCTATTGACACAGGTAACTTAACTCTTGCTATTACTGATTATATCGGTGATGCTTGGAAAGTTTCTGATGACCTTCGTGAAGATGGTTCTCAAGTAGATACACTCATGGCTATGCGTGCTATGGAATCTACTCGTGCATTAGGTGAAAACCATGAAACTAAGTTTTTATCAGCTACTAACTCTGCTCAAACAGCAGCAAATGCTAACTTAGTAAATGGTCGTCCACATCGTTGGGTTGCAGGTGGAGCAGGAGCTTCTACTCGTAACATGACATTAGATGACATCATCGCTATGAAATTAGCATTTGATAAAGCTAATGTTCCTTCAGGTGGTCGTATCGCTATTGTAGACCCAGTTGTTGAAGCTACATTGAACAGCTTACAAAACTTAGTAAACGTATCAAACAACC
>Ga0222719_10004699_pt1 | contig 11956 bp, 26 predicted proteins | sample C33_34DmetaG_FD_165039 | JGI IMG/M metagenome (GOLD analysis project Ga0222719, IMG submission 165039) | Estuarine water microbial communities from San Francisco Bay, California, United States - C33_34D | ecosystem: Environmental > Aquatic > Marine > Unclassified | place: USA: California...
AACGACTCATTAGTAGCAACACGACCAATAGATATGCCGAATAACGGATACGCAAACCCTAGATAGATATGGCAACAGCATTATTCATAAAGAGACAGGATTTAGTACGAAACAGCATCTTAGATGGGAATGTTGATACTGACAAGTTTATACAGTTTATTAAAATCGCTCAAGAGATTCACATTCGTAACTATCTAGGAACTGATTTATACAACAAGATCAGCGCAGACATTATTGCAGGCACACTAAGCGGAGACTACTTAGAACTAGTTAATACTTATATTCAACCAATGCTTATTCACTATGCACTAGTGGACTATTTACCATTTGCAGCTTATCAGATTAAAAACGGAGGGGTATTCAAACACTCATCAGAAAACGCTGAGACAGCAACAAAAGATGAAATAGACTTCTTAGTACAAAAAGAAAGAGATATTGCTGAGTACTACACAAGAAGGTTTGTCGATTATATGTCGTTCAACCAAGAGTCGTTCCCTGAGTATTACACAAACTCTAATGACGATATTCACCCTGATACTAATGCAACATTTAACGGATGGGTATTATAAAAAAAGAAAAGAACTCTATGAGTTCGGGATATAAACCAAAAAATCAGAACGTACTAAAACTAGAAAGGTTCTTAAAACAAAAAGATGGCAAATTCAATAAACTGGGGTAGTTATTACTGCGTAAGTTGGTGGGGAGATGTGTCTAACACAGCTAGTGTGGACATTCCAAGCCAACCTGCTTGTTTTGCAAGTTACATAGTATCTATTAGCTAATGAACACTTGGGGTAAAATATATGAATCAACGTGGTGGGGAAACCCGCAACAAACAGGATGGGGTAGTTCTTACTATTCTATTGCAAACCCTGTTACCCCTAGTACAGCTTGGAGTTTGATAACCAGTTTATGGAAAAACGAAACAAGAACATATTCAGAAATATAAATCAAAATAAATGGGAAGTTTAGCAAACGAAACAATCTCGAGTACCTATGATGGACTCATAAAAACAAACGATGAGCAGCCATTACCCGCATCGGGGGTGAGATTGCTTCAAGATGGATCAGGAAACAACTCTGCGCTATCTATTGGTCAAGCCAATCAAGGTGCTACTGTTACAGGTACATTGACTGCGACAGCGTTCTCTGGAGATTTAACAGGAGATGTTACAGGCGATCTTACGGGAAGTGTATTAACCGCAGCACAGACTAACATTACAAGCGTTGGAACACTCTCTTCTTTAACTGTTAGTGGTGCATTAAACGGAACATTAAGCACAGCATCGCAACCAAATATCACTTCGGTAGGTACGTTATCTTCTTTAGCAGTAAGTGGAAACTTAACAGTAGATACAGATACACTATATGTAGATGCTACAAATAATAGAGTGGGTATTGGTACGAGTAGTCCTGCCTATAAGGTTGATGCTCAAGAAAGTGGTGTCGTTGCAAGATTTGCGGCAACAAACGGAAACAATAATCAAATTGCATTTTCAAACGCAGCAAATGCAGCAGCACAATTCTATGTAGGTTCACCTTCATCAAATTCTTTACAATTTTCTGATTCAAGTGGAACGGAAAGAATGCGCATTGAAAGTGGGGGTTATGTAAGAATAAATCAGGCTACTACAAGCTATTCTTTAAACGTAAGAGAAGATAATGGTAGTTTGGTTTATCTTGAAAGAGTAGTTAGTGGAACATCGTATTTGAGTAGAATTTATATGGGTACTCCGAATCTATATATTGATTCAGGAGGTACGGGAGGTGTTCAATTAACTAATGGGGCAACCTCTTGGACATCGGCATCTGATATAAATTTGAAAAAGGATATAGTTGAATTATCTAATGTTTTAGATAAAATAGACAACAAAAGATGTGTGTCTTATAGATTGAAATCTCAGGATTTCGAACAAAAGAATATAGGATTTATTGCTCAAGATTGGGAAGATGATTTTCCTGAAGTTGTAAATGTTAATGATATAGATGGTACACTTGGAATGGCTTACACGGAAACTATCCCTATATTATTGAAAGCAATACAAGAACTAAAAGCAGAAATAGAAACACTTAAATCACAAATAAACGCTTAATTTAGTAAAGAAATAAATTCTTTATTATGAGTAAAATTACAGAAGAAGAGTTAGCTCAACTCAATGAACAAGAGCAAAAAAAAGCAGCAATCTTTCAGGACATTGGTTTGCTAGAAACAAGAAAACACCAACTGCTTCACGCATTGGATACTGTTTTAGAAGAGCAGAATAAAACCAAAACAGTCTTAGAAGATAAATACGGTAAGATAAGCGTTGAATTAAAAGACGGTTCTTACACCCCTATCGAAGAATAATTAAACGGGGGGCTTTGCCCCCTTTTTTACACTATGGCGATTGACGTTTCTAAAATACCCAACAATAGTAAGTTTGATCCTGTAAGAGAGGCTCTATTAGATTTACAAGACGAGATAGGGAGTGGTGTAGCAGGAGTAAGTAGTGTAAACAGTCAAACTGGTGCAGTAAGTATAGCTGCGGGAAGTAATGTATCTATTACTACTAGTAGTGGTGTTATTACTATTTCTTCTACTGCATCGGGAGGTTCTTTAGATGGTGCTTTAACTTTAGCAGCAGGAGATGGTATTTCTTTGTCCTCTCCCTCAGTATTTGATGGTTCTACTGATCTTACTGTAACAATAACCAATAGCGACAGACCTAATGATGGTACTTTAAGCATCTTAACGGGTGCGGGTATCGAAGTTGCATCGGGTACTACTTGGTCGGCAGAAACAACAACGTGGAGTACACAGAATAGAACTTGGTCTCAATCGGTAGGATCATCATTCTCTGCTAACCAATTAGGAGACTCAAATATCACCATAATACACGGAGACACTTCGGATGTAGCTGACGTAACAAATGCAGGTGGTAATGTTCTACAATCTGTTCAATTTGATGACTTTGGACACGTTATAGATATTTATTCTACAAACTTAGATACTAGATATCTTGCTTTCAAGAACGTATATACTGAAGATGACGATAATACTCTTGTTGCAGATGCTTATAACGACACACTCACTTTAAGTGGAAGTCCAAGTGTTAGTGTAACATCAGACGTATCTACTGACACGGTAACATTCTCTCTTAGCTTAAATGATATATCCTTTGACGAAGATGGGAATAGAATTGCTAGAGGGTTATTATACTATCAACAATCAGGCACTCCAATCGCTGCTGATAAACCTGATGGTACTTTTGACTTTACTACTTATACGATTAATCTAACAGGAGGAAACGCTTCTGATTGGTCAGAGAATCCACCACAATCGGGAAGTCCTTCTGTAACTCTATATGTACTAAGATACGAATCAATAGACACAGGAGGAGGTACAACCGATGCTAGAGCAGTAGATTTTGGAGATATTCAAGAGGCTACTGGATTTGAAGCACCAGTTACTTTCTCAGATTTCACTTCAGGTGGTAGAACTATCATTGATGGAGGTAGAATACAAACAGGATCAGTATCTAGTAATGGATTTGTTGCGGGTAGTACTGCGACAGATTATTCAACAGAAGGTACTAAGATATTCTTAGAGGGTAACGGTCAAAACTATGCGGGTGATATTATATCTGAGCAATTTAGAATAGTAAATGGTAGTGCTTTCTTTAAGGGTTCTGTAACAGTTGGTACTGTTGAACTTACAGAGTCTAATACATTAAACTCAAATACAACAGCAGGCGATGTTAGTGGTTTAGGTGATTTAGCAACATTAGACACCATAGACTCTACCTATGTAACTAATTTAGGATTACTAGCCACACTTAACTCAATAGATTCTACCTATGTTACAGACTTAGGTGCTTTAGCTACTCAAAACACAGTAACAACAGGACAGGTTACAGGGCTTGGTGCAATCGCATTATTAAATCAAATAGATGCCACCAATAGTTCACAAATTAGCGGACTAGGTTCTTTAGCATTAGCTTCAGTTGTAAGTACATCACAAATTACGGGATTGGGTGCTTTAGCAACTCAAGATCAAGTAGATGCTGCCACAGAGGTTATAGGTCTTGGTGGATTAGCGTTTGCAAACACAGTAGATGCTACAAGTAATGTATTGAATTTGGGTACGTTGGCTTTATTGAATAATATCAATCTAAGCTATATTACTAATGCGGGTGCTTTTGCAGCTTTAGATCAGATAAATTCAGGTAATGCTACTACTTATATAGGTGGTGGTGCTATTGTAACTAATTTAATAGCAGCCGAAGCTGTGGTCGCTGAAAAGATAGCAGTTGAAGATTTAGCAGCAGACACCGCTTTTATGAATAAACTTCTTGCTACGGATGGTACATTCACAGGTACACTACAAGCAGGACAAGTTACAGTCACAGATAACGAAATTACTTTAAATGCCACCACATCTTACGCTGCTGTTGGTGAGGTAATCTTTAACAATGACTTTGGTAATATGGTAGCTAATATGAGGGCTACTAATTATGGTTCTAATGAGGTTACTATTGCTGCGTATGTTTCGGGAACTACTAAGGGAGATCAGCTTATACTTGCTAGTAATAGATTCTACTTAGGTCGCAGTAGTGGATCGTTTGTAGAAGAGGGTACGGGTGGTACAGCAGGATTTTTAAGATTATACGGATTAAACGGAATCATATTAGTAAGCCTCACCACGATTACTGGGGTAAGTTCTAATACCTATGTAAATCCAACTACCAACAGAATTTATAGAGTAACCTCATCGAGAAGATATAAAACAAACATTGAGGACTACACTAAAGGTATAGAGGATTTACAGAAACTAAGACCTGTAACATTTGTAGATATAAACTCTGCTGAAAATGGTAACGATAAACTTTATTCAGGATTTATAGCTGAGGAAGTTCACGATGCAGGATTAGAGGAATATGTAGAATACAATGAGAATAATGAGCCTGAATCAGTACACTATCAGAATATGGTAGCACTACTCACTAAAGCAGTTCAAGAGCAACAGGCGCAAATTGAAAAATTAACACAAGAAATTGAAGAATTAAAAACTAAAATTTAACGTAAGCACGTTATATAGATATACACTCAACGACAATGGACAATAAAATCTCATTCATCGCAGGATACATTTTAACAGCAGCTACAACCATTACCGCAGCAGGGATACTTAACGCAATAGTATTAGGTTTACTGGGTGGGTTCTTTGGTATTATTGGTAAAGAGGCTTATTACTATACTAGAGACAAAGTAAAATCAGTACTACCTAAGGCTAAATCTTGGATGTCTTTTAAATGGTCTGAGGTTAAAAAAAAGATAAATGACATCACCAAAGCTAAATGATGACAGTTCTTTATCTATTAATATCAAATGGTTAATTCAAATCATTATATTAGTAGGTACTGCTGTGTATTTATACTTTGGTCTTGAGAACAGAATAGCGAATAATGAAGGAGAAATATCAAGTCTAAGATATAACCAAAACACTTATGTCTTTCCTGATATTAGGGTGTTAGAGAATGAGGTTATAGACTTCAAACTAGAGCGTGAAAGAGTACGCAAAGATATTCAGCGACTAAGAGAAATAGTAAACGAGAAATAAATGAGAATACTTATCCTAATTGCAGCCTTAGTGCTATCTAGCTGTGCCAGTAATAGAGTCGTCTATGAGAAGGACATTACTGATACAACTAAATGGCTAGAGTCAAGTGAGGATAACCCAATTATTAATGTCATTCAGAAGCATTATGCCAACAATGATGTTGAGGTTATCATCAAAAAAAAACTAACGACTGATTATGTAAAATTAAGGTTAAGCAAGACAGGAAGATCGATCTCTAAGACTACTATTAAGAATCAATGAAGATCACAGAACACATTACCTACGCAGAAGCGTGTCATTCTTACACAGCTAAAAAGTTGGGTATTCCTAATGTACCTAACGAATATGAGATGTGGAATATGGTGGTTCTAGGAACTTATATATTTGAGCCACTTAGACAATGGGTAGGGGGTGCTATTAAGATCAATTCATTTTTCAGAAGTAGAGAGTTAAACAAAGCCATAGGCGGGGCTTCTAAATCACAGCATTGTGAAGGTAGGGCGATTGATATTGATGACTGCTATGGTCATAAGACTAACGCAGAAATGTTTGAATACATTAAAGCTAACCTTGATTACGATCAGCTTATATGGGAGTTCGGAGATGACTCAAATCCTGATTGGGTTCATATATCGTATGTGGATCAAGATTCGAACAGAAAAAGAAATCTAAGAGCATATAGAGAAAACGGAGGAACTGTATATAAAGAGATATGAAAAAGCCATTTAAAGACACGGTAGTAGGAAAATTACTAGGAAAAGCAAAAGGCTTACTTCCTGAGAGCGGTGTTTTAGGTGTTTTAAAGAATGTTATTGATACAGATGATACTTTGACACCTGAAGAAAAAGAAGAAGCACACAGAGCCTTAATAGAGGCTTATAAAGCTGAGGTAGCCGATAGAGATTCTGCAAGACAAAGAGAAGTTGGAGTTGCACAATCAGGTAAGAAGGATTACTTGATGTTCATTACTGGAATGGTAGGGTTGCTTTCTTTTATTTTTGTGGTTTATGCTACGGTATATGTGCCAAGTGTTTTAGACAATGATCTATTCGTTCATTTGATGGGTATGATTGAAGGTGTGGTTGTGAGTAATTTATTTGCTTACTATTTTGGTACATCAATGAAAGATTCAAAATAAATAGTTATTATTGCGTTGTAGTTTATGCGTCTAACAACTCGATTCGGCTACAACTTAAAAGGTACTAGAATGGGGAATATACAAAGTACCACCTCAACCGAAAGCTAAACGAGGGTATATACTTCACAGGAGAAGTGGAATTAGTGAGCGTGTTTAACCTGTTAAAGATACGCACCCGTATGTGTCCGAACATCTCAAGGAAGCATATATATGGGTATGGTACAGTAGGGCAACCTATACCCATTAGTGAACCGACAAACTCAGAAAGCATATATAACTTATAACTATAAATACTTACAACTATGTCTGAACCATTACTGCAAGAGTTAGTAAACGAAATTATAAAAAATGAAACACTAACCATCAAGCAGAAAAAGGATAAGTTGTTTGAGATTGATTCCATTATGTACACTAAACTGGGTACAGATTCCACAAAGACTGAAAGAGAAGATACAAAGAGAAAGAGCAGAGTAATTTATAGAGGCATCAGAGAAATTGATTTTTACTTAGGATGTGCTTTATTAAGAACTCAAGATGATAAGAAGAAAGCCCAATAGGACTAAGAAACCTGCACCAAAGAAACCATCACGATCTAAGATAGTTCAGAAGCTAGATACAGTATTCTCGCTATACATAAGAACTAAGAACTCTAAAAACGGAGTATGTACTTGTTGTACCTGTGGTCGTAAGTACGAAATCAAAAGGATTCAGAACGGACACTTTATGAGTAGAAAGCATTATTCTACTCGGTGGGATGAAAAGAACTGCGCACCTCAATGTTTTGGTTGTAATGTGGGTGGACAAGGGCAACAGTTCTTATATGCTAAATACATAGACGATACTTATGGAGAAGGAACTGCTGATGAGTTGTTACAGAAAAGCAGAGAGATCGTTAAATTCTCTACACACGAACTAGAAGAGATGATTGAATACTATCAACAAGAGTTGAAAAGATTATCACACTAAACACCAATAAATAACTACATTTACAACAGATGTCTTAATCTGTCTTTGTTTGTATCTGAAGGGGGTAGCCGTAAAAAAGTTACTCCCTTTTTTTATTTACACTTGTGTATATCATTTTTTTGTGTAAATTTGAAAGTATCATAAAATTACATACAATGGCAGAAAAAGTACAAAACCCCCAAATCGCAGATTTAGAAAACCTCTATCACCTTGAGGGAATGTCTGAATCAGAAATGTTTAACAGAGGATTAATTCCTTTTGAAGTAAGTGAGAAAATCCGCAACAGAACTTGCTTCTACAAAAACGATGAATACAGACTCACACTAGAAGGCGGAAAACTAGTGTTACATATCTTTGAGAACGAAAAAAAAGAGTACTATGAATTATATTGAAGATATGCTAAACCTAAGAGAAGCTGAAGTTACTGCTCTTAGAATCGAAAATGATGGATTAAAAAAACAAATCGAAAAACTCAACATCGAGATCATTAATTTACAAATCAAAAACCAACAATTAGAAGATGCAATTAACAGGTAGAATTACCCAAGTAGAACCCTCAGGAACGTGGTCGAACGGTCAGAGGACTTTTAACAAATTCAGAGTTTCATTTGCTAATGGAGATATTTTATCTTTCTTAGCTGTGAATGATTTTAAACCTCAAGTGGGAGAGACAATCAACTACGAGAAGAATCCGCAACACGGAACAGGTAAACTAGTAAGAGACCAACAACAGAATTACAACAATCAGTCTCCTAAAAAATCAGAAGATACTCAGACTTATATCATACGACAATCTATGATTAAAGCTGCAATAGATTATCACTCAGGACAACCTGCTGATCTATCAACAATAATGAACACCGCAAGAGAATTAATTAATTTCGTACACAATGGCTAAAGAACTAGTAAATGGATTATTCGCTAAAGAAGGCGAAGTAGATTTTGTAATCACAAGATTAAATATCAAAGTAGAAGAGTTCAATCAATTTCTAGCAGATAAAAAGAATGTGATTAAAGAGAACAACGGATGGATAAAAATGGATATACTTAAATCAAGAAGTGGTAAATTGTACGCATCGTATAACGATTGGAAGCCACAGAAGCAAGTAACAACAGCCGATCACTCTCCTGACAGAGAAGATGACGGATTACCATTCTAAAACTATGGGGGGCTAACCACCCCCCTTTTTTAATACAACCAATGATAGTAAGCATAAAAGACACCCTAGATACATTAAACTTAGTAAGAACAGGACAACTAAAAGAAGGATTAAAATTAGGAATAGAAGAAATAGACACTTACATACGCTTTAAGCCAAATGACTTCAACATCATATTAGGACACGCAAACGTAGGTAAGACTCAGACAATACTATACTTAATGTTCTTGTACGCACTAAAACATAATCTAAAATGGTTAGTATTCTCAAGCGAGAACAAACCCTATCAACTATACAAGAAGCTATTGGAGTTTGATACTGGGCTACCCATTAATAAGATTCCTGAGGATCAGCTTAAAAGGAGACTCATTAAAATATCTCAGAATTTTCAGCTTATTGATCCTAACGAACTATACACTTACAAAACACTATTAGCAGAAGCAAAGAAGATTAAAGAGAAATACAGCTATGATGGATTCTTAATCGATCCGTACAACTCTTTAGTTATAGACACAATGTCTGCTAAACTTGGTAAACACGAATACGATTATCTAGCTTCAACTGAGATGCGACAATTCTGTAATGAAGAGAACTGTTCTATATGGTTAAATGCTCACGCTAGTACAGAGGCACTTAGAAAACAACATCCTGCTCAACACGAATACGCAGGACATCCTATGCCACCTATGGCTTCAGATATTGAAGGAGGGGGTAAGTGGGTGAATAGAAGTGATTCGTTCTTTATTATACACAGATACACGCAGCACGAAACGGATTGGATGTACTCGCACATTCACGTTGCTAAGATAAAAGACATAGATACAGGGGGTAAGCCTACAATAAGAGACTACCCCGTAAGATTAAGATCAATCAAAAACAATGTCGGCTACTCTATCGATGGCAAAAACCTAGTCCAATATATTAAAACAACCCAATGATTATTCAATTCGGCAGCTATAATCTGCACTTTCAACTCGCACCTTTATATGGTGTGTCTGTGGGGTATTTATTCTACACCCCTCATCACGAACCCGATTACAACATAGACGAAGAAGAAGAAGAAGATTACCAAAGACATCAGCTAATGTTATTCATTTTTGCGCTGATTGTTACGGTATGGAAATCTTAGAGAAGCTATTTAAGAAGCATAAAACTTGGTGTGATATAGTAAAGTCTTTTGGTTGTGATCCTGACACAGCAGAGGATATTACACAAGAGATGTACCTGCGTATCGCTAAGGTGGTTGAGAAGGGTACAGACATATCTTTCGGTAACGATGTGAATTACTTTTACATCTTTAGAACTCTTACTAGCATCTTCTTAGACTATAAGAGAAAAGAGAATAAAACAATACACATAGAACTTGAGGAGATTGAAAACAATTACAGGGCAGATGAGTTGGTCGATTATCAGATTCAGTATGAGAAAACACTAGATGCTTTAAGTGAACTGTATTGGTACGACAGAAAGGTGTATGAGATAATTGATTCGGGAGAGTCTATATCGGAACTCAGTAGAAAGACCAACATTAGTTACTACTCACTCTATAATACTTATAAGAAAGTCAAGAAACATTTAAAAAAGAAGCTATGAGAAAATTCTTTTGCATTATCAAACTCGGCACAATGGTTCACGGTCTTACTGAGATCATCACTTTAGGTAACGCTTATGCAGTAGCTTACAGGATAGCTAAACTGTTCGGAAAAGAGGATTGTGGATGTTATCAGCGTGAGTTATTCCTTAATTGCTTAACTTGTAAAGAGGACTGTGATGAATGAGGAAGATTTAAAATTATGGACTGAGATACGACCTAAAAGAACTGCAACCTACTACCAAAGACAGAAGATGGCAGAGTTGATGAGTAAATACTACGGAGTTAAATATCAGGTACCCTGTTCTTGCCCATCAACCATTAAGCAGATCATTAACCAATTAGATAAACTAAATGAGCCTTCAACGAATCAATGACCTAGAACAAGCAATAGTATTAATTCTAAATATGGATGGATGGCAATTAGAATGGTGTGGTGGTGGTTACGACCATTACGATGCAAAAGGTACTACACCAAAGGGCAAAGAATGTGTAATCGAGATGAAATTCAGAAACAAATACTACGAGACCAAGATGCTCGAAAAGTATAAGTACGACAAGATGATGGAGATGGATAAGGATATCATCAAGCTGTACTTTGTGAATGATCCTAAAGCGAACTACACCTTTTGGCTTAATGATATTGTTCTGAGTGAACCAGTCGAGTTACAATGTCCTACTACCACATTGTGGGATCAAGAGAAGAAACCAAAACTCGTTTACCTATTAGAAGAAACACAAGCATCAATAATCACTAATAACTAAGTACAATGACACTAGAAGAAATGATTGTCTTTTACGTAGAATCAGAACCCAACAACTATGAACTGGGTGCTAAGATCAGAAACTATTATAACGAACACTTAAAGAAATAACTATGCCAATTCCTACACCAAAACCAACTGAGAATCAAAAAGACTTCATTAAAAGATGTATGATGGACTCAACAATGATTAACGAGTACCCAAAAACAGATCAACGCTTTGCGGTATGTCAAACTCAATGGGAAGAAAAATAATTTTGCTTATTAACTTTTGTTGATTATATTCGTGGTATGGATAAACTTGAATCATTCAAAGACGTAAAGTACCACGAGGACATTCTATATGCTCTTGGGGTAGTCAAGGAACAGAAGAAGCGTAAACCTTCAGACACCATCGATAAGTTGGGGACTGCTTTAACGGACATCGCTTTTTATGTGAACCACCTGCAACTCACTCGTGAGAATTATGGTGCGATAGTTAGGGAACAGTACACTAAGATTCTAAAACTAAAAGATGAAATCAGAGAACTTAGAGAACAACTCAAGGGATACACAGAAGATGTGGACTTCGATCTACATCCCGAACAAAAGCAAAAAGAATAGATATGGTAACAAGACTGGAGACAGGCATCGTAGTAACTCGAACCAAGAAACGAGGTATTGAGATCATCAGAGCATACACCCCTAGAGAATGGGATTATAGAAAGAAAGCTATGAAGTGGTGGTATTTTGCAAACAA
>Ga0222719_10004700_pt1 | contig 11956 bp, 8 predicted proteins | sample C33_34DmetaG_FD_165039 | JGI IMG/M metagenome (GOLD analysis project Ga0222719, IMG submission 165039) | Estuarine water microbial communities from San Francisco Bay, California, United States - C33_34D | ecosystem: Environmental > Aquatic > Marine > Unclassified | place: USA: California...
GCCTTGGCTGCCTTGATGACTTCGTCCTTGGGTAACGAGAGAAAAAGCTGGTTCCCAACAACCTCTACTTCCGTCACTTTCTCATCATTGGCTGCCACCTGGTCGAAAAGCTCTTCCATCTTGTTACGCGCTCGTTCCGTCTTGGTTCCAGTCTTGATTGCATGTTTCAGACGAGCCTGACGTAAAAAGTCCATATTTCTGGAGACAAACTTATTTGCCTGGTTACGTTCCCACAAATTTCGAATCCGGAGACTAAGTCGAATCACACTTTTGTTCATGCAAAGCGCTTTGGCGAGCTCTAGCTCGGCTCTTGAACTGATCAACTGTCTCTGATTTTCTAACTTGACGGCCTGAATAAACGTCCAAGTTTTGGGATCAGACAAACATTTTGACAAAGCGACAACGCCGGCTGTAGACAGATAATTGGTTTCCATGTTGAGCATGTGGAGATTGGGTAAGAGGGTTGGATCGGCCAGACAACGCTCACAGAGACGTTCGAGCCATTCATCGCCGACCCCGGTATTGGCCATGTTGATGTGAGTAATGTCCTTGGCCCTCGGATGGTCCACCAGTGTATCAGCAAACTTTTCGGAAATAAAACGACGTTTCTTGTCGCCGATGGGGAAGCGTTTGAACAACTTATACTGAGTCTGGAAGGCAAAGGCGAGACTGCCGCACTCTTCGTCCTCTTCAAGATATTGGGAAATAAATTCGTCCGTCAAAAAGGCGCCGTCAGCGGTGAAGTTGACTGATACGCCTAACATACTCTTGGCACTATCTTGCCGTGATTTGAAATCATCGGATAATCCAGATTGTTCAGGTGTTTCTGTTTCATCGTCGGCAATCTCTTGCAATTTGTACTTGTTGGCTAAAATCGACAGGCGGTGCAGATACTCCCAATCGTCCTCACCATCTGTATTCAAGACCTTAGCCTCAAGCTGGCGCTGTTTCTGCAATTCTTCAGCTCGTACGGCCTCTTTCTCCAAATGATCAATCAGCTTCTTGTCATAATCTTTAATGGTGACGGGTTTCTTTTCATTCCGTTCCACGATGTTTTTTATGGCGTCCTTTAACTTTGTCGTTTTAGTTTCAACGCGAAACTTTTCAATGCGTCGATTCTTTTTCAAAGCTTCCATGACAACCTCATCAGCCGTCCCCAGAATGGGAGATGTTTGTTTACGCAGATCGACACGTCGAATGGATTCATTCTCACCCATGGCTTGGCAAAACTCGACCAATGCATCGCTGGTGAAGGCATTGCCCGATAAAACAATCGTATCGAGGGTAAAATTGGATTCGATACTAGTGGCCAATGCCGACAAGAATCCATTATCCAGGTCACAACCCTTGATACACAGAGATGTTACGTGAAGATTGGTTCGCAACGATTCCGCGAATTCCAAGAGTGTCGATTTGGGAACATGGGCAAACCGTGGGTCATTGTCAAATTTAATGTCCGTGGTGGATGGATCGTTGGCCATGACACGTGTCATTGTGGCCACAATGTCATTATCTCTGAGCGATAAACGACGACGTTGCGGAAATCCACCAGCCTTGTCTATGCGCTGAACCAAGCCTTCCACTTTGCTGGCATTGTTGTCCTTGTCTTTGAGCTTTTTCAAAGCGGCAGCGAGAAGAAGTTTTGCAGGAGATTCATCCGGAAGATTGGTCTTGTCATGCACTGACACGGATCTTTGTGGGACTGTGTATTTCTTTGTATTCTCGGACGACTTTTTGTCCTTTGATGACGGCTTTTTGCCTTTGCTCTTGATGGTACTCGTGGAGCTCTTCTTGAGCGATGGACTCGGCGAAGAAGTTCCTCCACTTTTCGTTTTCCAGGACGACGGAGAAGTCGACGACTTGCTTGTACTTGATACACTACTAGTCACTTTTCCCGTCTTTTTGAGACTGCTTCGAGCCGAATTCAACGTATTGACATTGCCTGTCGTTGAAAAAACCTTTTTATTAGTTGATGCTTCTTTGTCCCAGAGTTTCGTCGTTCCCGTGGATTTGAGTTTGACTCCTTCGGTAAAGCTAGATCCGCTGCTCTCCTTCCAGCGTTTTTCGACAGGCTTGACCATAACGTTGGACCTTTGCATATTCTCGAGTCTCTTTTGAATCAAACCGAACTCTCCTTGTATTACCTCACGGAGATGTGTTTTCGGTAATGGGTTTGCTATTCTGTTTTTGATTTGTGGCCTCCCATGGCGCTTTCGAATCCAGATGACCTTGGGCCTGATCTTATTTAACAAACACAACGATACAGATCATGGTCATTATCCGGAAATTATATCAACGGTCATAAGGGTGACCGTGCACTAAATACGCCCATCATCCGCTAACCCTGTCCTTATTGGTATACGTATGTCCATCCATTTCTTCTGAAACACAACCTTGCCCATTTTTCTGGAATCGATTCGATTGCTTCGTATTGTAGCAACCATGGCGACGCAGAACAGCGAGCCGAACGACACAGGATCATCGGATCAGAATGCGGGCGGAATCGGTTGGGCGGGAAGTTTGGTCGGCTCCAAGAATCCCAACAATCTTGGCTATCGGTATTCCACGCCGTCCAAACGCTATCGCGCCGCCGACAGTGATAACGATGGACAACGAGAACTTCCCACCAACTTGCAGATACAGCTTCAGAATCGACAAGGAGAAGAATTGGCCGAAACAATCGATGTTCCTACGGGATCATCCGTCGATGATTTGACGGCTTTACTTCATTCACTGCTACAAGAGGCCGAAAAGGACGAAGCGAAGGGTATCCCGTACTCTTTTTATGCACAAATTGAAAAGGATGGCGCCCGAGACGACGTCGAAGTCACCACCAGTCTCTCAGACTTGTTGCAAACCTACACGACAATCGGCACAGAAGAAGTACTCCGCTTGACGTATCAACCACTGTCAGTCTTTCGTGTCCGACCCGTGTCACGTTGTACAGATACCTTGCCCGGACACACCGAAGCCGTCCTACACGTTTCCTATTCTCCCGATGGCCGAATGTTGGCTTCGGGCGGAGGCGATGCCACGGTACGATTCTGGGACGTCTTTACAGCCATGCCCAAGTTTGTCTGTAAGGGGCACAAAAACCATGTTTTGTGTACAGCATGGAGTCCCAATGCCAAACGATTCGTGTCGGCCGACAAGAGTGGTGTTCTTATTGTGTGGGATCCCAACAAGGGAGAATCGATGGGCAAAAATATCAAGGCTCACAAACAATGGATTACTGGAATAGCGTGGGAACCCATGCACTGTAACAAGGGTGTCTGTGAACGACTGGCGACATCCAGTAAGGATGGGACGGTCAAGATCCACAATGTCCGAACGCATTCCTGCTTGTCGACCCTATCGGGTCATACCGACTCGGTCGAGGCCGTTCGTTGGGGTGGAGAAGATTTACTCTACACGGCCAGTCGTGATCGTACCATTAAAGTCTGGAATCCAGATCGGGGGATTCTCGTGCGCACATTGACGGGACACGGACACCGCATCAACACACTCGCCTTGTCGAGTGATTACGTGTTGCGCTCGGGGCCTTTTGATTACAAACAGAACAAGTTCGACTCAGCGGAAGATGCTTATGAAGCCGCATGTAAAAAGTACAAAGCCTTTCGTGAACAACAGGGAGCGGAGCGTCTAGTGTCTGGCTCGGACGACTTTACACTGTTCATTTGGAATCCGAAAGAGTCAAAGCACCCCATCAAGAGATTGACCGGCCATCAACAAGCCGTCAATCACATTGCCTTTAGTCCTGATGGACGTTACTTTGCCAGTGCATCGTTTGATAAAAAAGTCAAGATATGGAATGGCTTTTCTGGAGACTTTATTCGAACTCTCACCGGCCACGTGGGTGCCGTCTACCAGGTTGCCTGGAGTGGTGACAGTAGGTATCTCGTCAGTGCCAGCAAAGATAGTACGGCCAAACTATGGGAAATTCCTTCTGGAAAGCATGCCCGAGAAACATTACCAGGACACGCGGACGAAGTGTATGCATTAGATTGGAGTCCTAACGGAGGAAGCGTGGCGACAGGTTCCAAAGATCGGACGATCAAAATATGGAAGCATTAATGCTTAAACGACAACTATGTACTTCCGCGTTTCTTTTTATTAAGCTCAACTCCTTGCATTACCCCATCCCCATTCGACAGTCTCCTTGGGATAGAGCGTCTTTTGAAAGGACTCTCGGGCAAAGACAGCGTCAATGTAGGCTTGTACTGCCGGGAACTGCTCTTTGACATTAATAGCGCCATTTTTGAAGGATGCGATGCCCGTTTGCATATGATAGAGTTTGGGAGCCAAACTACAATCCAACATGGTCATTTTCTGTCCATCACCTACCAAGAAAGGACCCCTCGAATTATCGTCACCAGATTTCAAATGAGCTTCGAGTCGGGCCAGGATAGTTTCCAAGTTGCCTCTTAATTCCGCATCCTCATCATCTCCGTCGGGTGTATGTTTCAAATACTTGGCAATAGCGGGAAAGATTCCTTCGATTGCTGCATTTGCCACATCTTCGTCCTTGCTGTTGGCTTTGAGAGATGGTTCCTGGAAAAAGAACTCCAAATAATCGGCAATCACGTCCGATTCTACATAACATTCCTTGCGATGCCGTAGAGCCGGCATTTTTCCTTCGTAATAATCAATGAGCCATTGCGGTTTGGTTTCTTGAGTGGACGGTCGTAGTTCATACTCGAGTCCTTTTTCTTCCAAGACCATGCGAACAAAGTGTGCAAAGGGACAATCACCCACGGAAACACCGTCCGGTCCGGCCTTGCAATACAAGGTCATGCCACCCTCTAAAGTAAGGGAGAGAATCGAAAGAGAATAAAAGTGTGAATGAGGTATCATATTAAAAAAGAAGTAGAACAAGATCTCCTTCGAGAAATAACGATGCAAAAGACGACCCATGAACCACACATAAGTCATAAAAAATCCGTGATACAATTCGTACCCGTAGGGGTGGCTCCTTCTCTTCGGACTTCCAATCCTCGATTTTGTACCATCCAAAGTGCCGATGATGACGACGACGATGTGGCAGCGACTGGCAGTGTGGGACTTGACCGTACAATAGAAGACGGGAGGAGAGTGGCGCCTCGACTAGTCGCGACGTGTTTCGATAGTCGGGGTTGGGCAAACGCTAGAGTCGGTTCCCAGGCCAGAGAGGTTCGCAACAGAGAAGTGGCCAACAACATGATGGCATACGACAGCACGGAACGATTCGTTTGGATCATGACACTATGATTACGAGTCAATCCGATAAGTATCATCTCCTTCTACTATGTTGTCTCGTCTATGCGTATCTAGCAAGGATAGGAAGGAGTCCTTGGGGTAGTTGACAGCTACAACGACAATTCAACGACGACGACCGTGATGGATTTGAACAAAAGGTTTCGTGGTTGGCACCTTTTTTGTGCCTTTTTGACGGAGCAACGGACGAACGGTCGTCGATGGACGAAAAACGAGCAAGCGTTGCGACAACGTAAACGACGGGAATTTCGAGACAATCTAGTTCGTACCTGGTCCATCATAGGAAGGAATAGTCTTGTCGTTGACAGAGTTGCTTGTCGTCATTGTGATATTCTTTATGAGAGCAAGAGAGTGAGAAGACAAGACGTTGGCAAACCCATGGTCATTTTTTCGAGAAGACTCTCGTGAATTGATTTTTTACTGACGTAGCATATATACACAAATCTATATATTACCCATTTATATAGACTACAAAGTACGTATTACTATTTCAATTGAGGGCATTTTACGTCTCATCTATGGGAGTGTTTTCTCATGGAACGGATCGACACGGAAATGGACGACGTTGCATTCCTCGTTACCAAACGAATCGAGACACTGTCTCCGGATACTCGCCGAATCCTGACACTAGCAGCCTGTCTTGGCTTTTCAATTGACGTGGAACTACTGAACGAAATTAATCGAAGAGAAATCTTGTGGAACCAAGAGCAGAGGGTCCATTCTCCACCTTCAGACGAATACTACTAACATCATCATCACAACTTTGTGAAATCAACGCCGACTGCCAGGACGATCGAGGACAAAACCAACCACGAGCAACGAACAATAATGGACATTCCACTAGATGTGGTAGGTGTCGTTGGAGTGCGAGCTACTGGCATGGTGGGCACAGGCATGGTTGGCACCACCGTCGTAGGTGGACTTGCACTAGGCGTTGTAGGGCCCATGGTTGGAGGGGCTGCAGTACTAGTAGCATTCACAACCTGGTAAACCTGACCCATACCAATATCAAAATGACTGGGGGCATGACAATGGACCAACATGCCTTCACCAGGCTGTAATGCATCAAAGCATATATGGATGGTAATGTTGGATCCATCGACAGGCATCGTATCGCGCCAAAACGGTGTTTCGACGGCTACGCCGTCAATATGTGTCACCATAAACTTGGTTTGGTGAGTATGGAAGGCATGTTCGAGGCCTGGTGGATCGGAAATAACCTCCCAAGTCTCACAGGTACCAGCACCAACCGTTCCAGAGTAAGTATGAGGCATGATAAACTCGTCATTCATACCAAATCCCACCCCTGGGGGTACGAATGGGCCTTCGTACGGAATTTGGAACAAAGGAAATCCCACCGCCTGCTTCATTACAACAGTCTTGGTCGCGACGGGTGGCACTGCGTTGCAAGTTAGTAAATACAGAAAGAAAAGGGATGGTGAGTTGCTACGCCTGTCGGTACGAAGTAAACCCATGAGGTAGGAACGGAGCTGAGAGGAACGTACTGGCAGCCATTTCCGCAAACTTGGCGTCGTACAATGTATCTGGTAGCTCGACGACATCGATCAAAGGAGAGGGATCTGGTGTTGCGTTCGGATCAGCTTCAACAATAATCTTGGCAACATCTTTCTCAACATCGTAGGAGATGCACGGATAAAACGGCAGACCAAAGGCCGCGGTACATGTCTCAACATCAGGTGCAAGCAGAGTTCCCCACGGCTGTCGCTTCATGGTATATGTTCCAGGAGTATCGAATCGAGCCAAAAACTCAACACGTCCACCACCTGACAATGGAACGACGTCCACTTCTTCTGGAGATGGTAATGGGATACCATCGTACGCAATAATTACAAACTTAACACCTTCGATGAACAATCGGATCGTGGGCTCGACAGTGGCACTCGCGCACCGGAAAAGAGCAGTTTGACCCTGTGTGAACGTGTACTGCGTTTCTTCGCCAACCACACCATTGGTCACCGACGGCCAATCCAGAACGCCCGCAATTGGGAAGAAGGGAGGGACAGCACGAGGATCTCCACCCGGAGGTTGAAGTGGTGGAGGGAGTAGTCCATTTGTTAGGCCTTCAGCCAACATCATGTACACTTCGACAGCACCGTCAACACCTGGTGCCTTGGTAATATCCTCTGCATCATCGTTTGGTTCAACAATCAAGAATCCTTGGATATTGTTGAGATACGAATATGCGGCAATCTGAATTGTAACGATGAAGGAAGTTGAGAAGAATTTCGATATATGCCTTTTTAAAAAGAGCGCGAACGCAAAAGCATAACGTACCCCATGATAATGATTATGATACCAATATAGTCCGGCTGCGAAAGAGAATAAGTACATTGGTGAGCTATCGAGACTGACGACGATAACAAGAAAACCAAAACAAAAAACGTACGTGTATCTTTGACCTCGTACGTGTAGGTACGGGTTGTACCACCACCATCTAATGCTGTAGCAAGATCTTCAATACTTGGACTAAATTGAGCCCCATGGAAATGAAGATTGACAAAGTTCAATCCCCAAAATCCAAAGGTTGGATTGTATATGTTGCCAATTTCATCAAGTCGATTATAAATGATGGTCGTATTGACTGGATTATCAATCACATTTTGAGGATTGGCGATGTAGTCGTAGAGTTCACGATCTAAATCACTACCAGCAGGAAGATCATTCACCAACGTTCTGAAAAGATTTGCAGGAGAGTGTGGATACAACCGAGGTGAGAGCGTCAACGTCAACGCAACCCAAAGATACTACGTTGATTACACGACTTACACTTCAAGGGTATCACCTTGCTTAACTCGAAGCGTCGGACCCACAGGCAAGCCATTGAAGGCGGAACCAATCTTTGTACCGTTGGGCCAACTCTCCAGATTATCGACGGTGAGAGTTACCTCTAAACGGCCATTGGACGAAACCAACTCGGTCGGTTGATTCGGGCCAACTTCAGCTAATGCGACATCAACGAGTGAAGCCAATGGAAGAAATAAAAACGATACAATCCACATGACGGCCAAAAGAGTGCTCAGAGTCACAGAGGGCCATCAATACAATGGCACGGTACGATCTTTCGTCCACAAAAAAAAAGATCGCTCGATTCACGATGACGTCAAATGATATTTATCCCTAACCTTTGTTATCCGCCAACTGGAAGACAACATGAAGCAGCAGCATCACTTGACGACGACGACGACGACGACGACGACGACGACATCAACGCATTCGTTGTCTCTCACGACTCTAGAGACCATGTCGGACGAGAAGAAACCAGTCTACGTTCCGAAAAAGCATCGCAAACGACAACGACAGCCCGAACGCTTTCACGGCGCTTTTTCGGGCGGATTTTCGGCTGGATATTTCAATACCGTTGGATCCAAAGAAGGATGGGAACCAACTAAACCGCAAGAAATAAATACCGAAGATACTGACAATCATGAGGAGGTACCGTCAAGACGCTATCAACCACAGCGGTTGGAAGATTTCATGGACGATCAAGATCATGACGAATGGGGAGGTCCAACGTCTTTACGGAACGAGTATCATGGCCCAGAACAAACAACCTCACGGCGCCCCCAACAAGTATCAACCAAAGACAAAACCAACATAAATACTGACATTGATGATGATCCACTACTACGGACCGTCATGACGGCAACCACCACCATTAATGCTCCACAAAATGTCGGACGGAAACTTTTGCAATATTTGGGATGGCGTGAAGGTGGATCTGCGGCCTATGTACCAGCAGACGAAGAAGAAGGGTTTGGCCCGAAAGCCAATGACGATCGTACAAAGATGTCTTCATCATCACAGGCTGAGAACTTGGTCCAGATACATCTATCGAAACGCCGATTACGAAAAATACAATTGCAGCAAGCACATTTGAAGCTGCCAACCCCGAAATTGGACACTTGCGGGTTGGGATATGAGCCATTTAAGGATGCTCCCGAATTTCAAGCTCACAAGGAAAAGCGAAAACGACTGGCACAACAAAAGGCAAAGGCTAAAAATCGAAATGTCTATCGGGTATCCAATGCCTTGGGGCTGGACAAGGATGACGAAGACGACCAGGTTGGTTCAGGTGCTCGGAAAGGTTTCCGACATACTCACGACGACGACGAGGACGACGATCATTACCTGGCCAATCAAACGATTCAAGACTTTGTTGGGACCAAATCAGTGGGCGGCTTTGCCTTGCGAGAAGATGATGACGATGCCTATGACGACGACGATCATCATCAGTTGACCAAAGTGTCTGGCAAGGTGCGCATCAATACTGACGAATTTGAAACGGTCGCCTACGAACACAGCGACAGCGACGAGAATGACGAGACCCCTGCCCGCGATAGTAAAAACCATCCGGATGTTAGTGGCGCATTCTCGGCTTGGACAGCACCCAATGGAGAAACAGGCAACACCAAACCAGAGTCGGTCGGATTGCTGTCAAATGGTCAACCTCCGCTTCCAGGCTTTGTCTTGGGTGTAGCTCGTTTACCACACGAAGCAACGCGATTTCCTGGTCCCTCACCTCCTGCCAATTATGAAAGGATCAGGCACGTATTTGGTCCCAATGAGCATCCGTTGGTATTGAAAACCTTGTCCCATGCAATTCAATTACAAGCTGCGGATAATAGACGAAAGGCCGCTATGGATGAAGCTTTACGAACGTCACAGATTGCTCCTCGATCAACTCCTACGAGCGCACCGTTACCAACCGACCGAAACAAGCCTTTGGCGGGCGGACGATTTACAGGCTTGTCAACGGCCATGAAGGATCGATTCACATCGTCAACCAGCGAAGTAATTACGGACACTGCCACGGCGCCGGCCGGTTTGTCACGTCCCCAACCAAATCCCACAACGACCAGCAGTGAACAACTGGAGAAGAAGGAACAAATAGAAGAAGAACAGAATTACACTATTGTGCGCAGGACTGTATCTTTTCACCCCGATCCTCTATTGTGCAAACGATTTCACATTGCCGCTCTTCCGAAACAGGCGCCACTGGAAACAGAAAGACGGACCAAAGAAGAAGCCTATTTTCAAGATGAGATCCTCAGCAGAGTCAAAGGAGCAAAGAGTCAAGCTACAAAGGAGATTCAGACAAGATCCACTTCCAAAAAGGACGCGGCTGAGCTGGGTATGGGAGACGTCACAAAGCGCCCGCAAAGGCCCCCTATGGACATTTACAAATCTATATTTGAACCACAGTCGGACGCATCCTCGTCATCAGAAGACGAAGAGGAACTGGCACCATCTGGCAAGGAACAGCATGTGCCTACTGACAAGACTAAGGCTACGAAGCAACCAGCTGCAGTCATTACTTCTACTTTGAAGGAAAGTCCAGCAAATTCCGAACATGCCGACCATCGACGTACATCAAAGAGTAGTCGCAAGAGATCCCTGTCACCGTCAGACGAAGACGACGTAGACCAATCATCAGATGCATCAGACCACAGTCGAAGTGATCGAAAGCGACGAAAGAGGGAACGACACAAGGACGACCGGAAACGCAAACGTCGACACGAGAAGAAACGGAAGAAGAGTGACAAGAAGAAAAAGTCGAAAAAGAGTTCGCGCGAAAAGCATTGAAGATTTTGTAATCTCTAATATCTATCCCTTTAACAAAAAGATTGTAGTCGCGTTTGCTCCATCAAATCCAATCCTTCTTGCGAATGAATGTACTTGCGCAGTTCCTTGTTGGGTGGCGGTGCATCCAAACCGTCTCTGCCAGGAACCAGGACAATGCGCTTGGTCAAGGCGGGGTCCAAGAAAACTCGAATACTGTGCCAAATATAAATGGCTGGCCGAGGTATGGGATAGAGTATACACTTGTACAACCGGCATGGATACAAGTCATGCAATTTATGCGCGACGTGCCTAATGAAACCTACCAATTGGAGTGCTGGTGGATTAGCCCAACCTCTTCCAGGTCGAACGTCTATTAACAAGGTGAGCATTTCTTCGTCATGACGTTCCAATTTCAAGTCCAGATACAAACCAAAGATTGATACAAAGGTTTCAAAGGAGGAAAGTAAAGATGCCTTGTTGTGGGATTGGTGCTGTAAGGCAGTAATTTGTGCAGGTAAATGTTGCACAACTCGATGACCCTGGGTGTCACGTAGTGGTTGTTTTCCACCGAATCGATCGCTCTCATTGCCACTGGTAGTATCCGACATTGAAGCTGTTTCCGAGGAGGATACCGAGTGACAAAACAATAGCTGGGGCACTGCATTGTCGTTAGAAGTGTCTGTGGACGGCGACTGGGGCATGTCCGTTCTAGTTTTTGGGTTGGCACTCGCCTGTTGTGGTCTTTTCCAAAACGGCGTACGACTACCATTCGAAACCTTTTTCGAGGAGTTTTCTTCCGCGACCGACTGTGAGGAATTTTCTCTGTCCTTTTGAGCCTTCATCAAAGCCTGCTGAACGGCGATCTCCCAATGCTTTTTGTCTGTTTGAGCATCATCAAGATCAATTCCCTCGTTGTCGGACGTTGAAAGCGACGAGGTGGCTGTAGATAACGATGCTAGCTGTGCCGTCACCGTATTGACGTCTGTTTTATCTTGTTGTTGCTCTGGTGTAGATGTGCTTGGCAACGCTGACGAGGACTCTGTGGGCAAGCCATGATCTTTTCTCCATTGTAGATAGGATTGCAGTTGTACTGCTGCATCCTTGTTTTTCCGAGTCGACG
>Ga0222719_10004702_pt1 | contig 11952 bp, 12 predicted proteins | sample C33_34DmetaG_FD_165039 | JGI IMG/M metagenome (GOLD analysis project Ga0222719, IMG submission 165039) | Estuarine water microbial communities from San Francisco Bay, California, United States - C33_34D | ecosystem: Environmental > Aquatic > Marine > Unclassified | place: USA: California...
ATAATTTACTTGGATTTGAAGACATAACTTTCAATCAGAGATCTGAACATCATTTTGATAAAGAATTTGGATTATTAAATATAAATCTTAGATATTTTTTTTAAAAATCTAAATTGTCTATTTTTATAGTTAAGTGTTATATTTAAACACATCAGATATATATCTGATTATGTATCACATATATATCTATTACTTATTATAAAATAGGGCTTTTAAGCCCTATTTTTTTTTATAAACATATGTAGAATGAAATATATGAAAATTTTATATTTATTTTTAATACTGTTATCTTCATATACATACTCTGATACCATAATTTACTCAAGTAATTACATAGATGTAATTTCAGGTGAAATCAAAAAAAATACATCAATAACTATAAAAGATAAATCTATAATTTCTATTGATAAAGGTTTTATAACACCAGGCAAAGATGATAATTTAATTGATTTAAGAGGGTTAACTCTTATGCCTGGGTTGATGGATATGCATGTTCATTTTGGTCAGGAGTATCAATCAAAAGCAGAAAGACCGACTAAAGTGGAGCGAGAAACTAGTGCTATCCTTGCAGCTAAACATGCATTGATTACTATAAAATCTGGTTTTACAACTGTAAGACAGGTTGGAGATAGCGGCATGGTTGCAATATCTTTACGAGATTTAATTAATGCTGGTCTAGTAACAGGTCCTAGAATTTTTACTTCTGGCAAAAGCATAGCTACTACTGGTGGTCATGCTGATCACACTAATGGTATAAGCAAAGACTCCTATAAATATCCAACTGCAGAAGATGGTGTTATTAATGGTCCTTATGATGCATTTACTGCAGTCAGACAAAGATATAAAGATGGTGCTGATGGTATAAAACTAACAGTTACTGGTGGTGTTTTGAGTGTAGCTAAATCTGGTGATAATCCTCAATTTACTGAAGAGGAGGTGGTTGCAATAGTAGAAGCTGCTAAAGATTATGGAATGTGGGTTGCGGTTCATGCACATGGATCAGAAGGTATGAAGAGGGCAGTATTGGCAGGTGTAGATTCAGTAGAGCATGGGACTTTTATGACTGATGAGGTTATGGAATTGATGATTGAAAATGAAACATATTATGTACCTACAATATCTGCAGGAGAGTTTGTTGCTGAAAAATCTAAAATTGATAACTATTTTCCTGAAATTGTTAGACCAAAAGCAGCATCAGTTGGACCTCAAATAGGAAGCACTTTTTCCAAAGCATTTAAAAAAGGTGTAAAAATTGCCTTTGGAACTGACGTTGGTGTACAGCCTCATGGAACAAATTGGAAAGAGTTTATATATATGGTTAAAAATGGAATGCCAGAGATGATGACTATACAATCTGCAACTATAGAAACTGCCAAACTTTTACAAATTGATTCAACTTTGGGATCAATTGAAGTTGGAAAAATTGCTGATCTAGTTGCTGTAAAAGGTAATCCATTAACTAATATTAATAATATGGAAAATATTTCATTTGTTATGAAGGATGGGAAGGTAATATCCCTTGACTAGAAATTTAAATCCTTTTTATCTTGCTGTAAGCATTTCCTTTTTATTTTTAATATTTTTTTTCATCTTAAGTGTTCTTGGTTTAATTCAATCGTCTGAAAATGCTTATCTTATAGGCGAAGCATCCAGGTGGTGTGAGAGAGTTTCTGGGGGTATATTTAGAGAGCCAGTGAACACGTTAAGCAACCTTGGTTTTATGGTTGTTGGTTTATATTTATTTTGGATTTTATGTAATGATCCAAAGAACTCAAATAATCCATTTATTGGAATAAACCCAATTAGTATCTTGTATGCATCAGTGGTTATATATTTAGGTCCAGGATCTATGCTTATGCATGGCACTAATACAGAGTGGGGTGGTTGGGCTGATAATCTAAGTATGATTATGTATATAATCTTGCCATGGCTATTTAATATCTACAACATGTCTAAATGGTCTATAAATAAATTTTTAATTACCTATACTTCCACAGTTGTTATTTATTCAGTTTGGAGGTGGTTTACTGATTTTGAGTTAGGTATTAACTTTAATCTTTTCGGTGTTTCCATAGGATTATGGGTTATATCTGAAGTACTTTATAGGTATTGGTCGCCTGTATTTAGGCTTATGTCTGGTTTTGTTGGATTCTTGGTTTTAATGTTATTTGGCGCCATGCCAAATGAAGTTTTTGATAATTTTAATGAATACTGGTGGGTAATATTATTTTGGTTACCAGCAATATTATCAAACGAACAACCTAAATATTCTAGAACGTATAAGTGGTTCATTTTAGGTATGATTTCTTATTTAAGTGCTTTTGCAATATGGTTAACTGGTGTTCCTGATCATGAAACATGTTCACCAGATTCAATAATACAAGCTCATGGTGTATGGCACTTATTGACAGCACTAGCTACATACTTTTTCTTTAGACACTACAGATCTGTTAAAACGGTATAAATTAATATTTTGAGAGTTTATCTTCCTCTAAAGGTAATTCTACCTACAGTGAGATCATAGGGTGTCATTTCAACTTTAACCTTATCGCCAGTTAAAATTCTGATGTAATGTTTACGCATCTTACCTGAGATATGAGCTGTAATAATATGCCCATTCTCTAATTTAACTTTAAATTTGGTATTAGGAAGAGTTTCAATAACTTCTCCTTCAAATTCTAATGCGTCTTCTTTTGCCATAGCGTGGTATTTTACACTATATGTGCTATTTTTGATCTATATAGAGATAAATATAATGTTTAAATTGCATTAAATATCAAGGAGTTATTTTATGGAAAACATCCCAGTTTATATGATTGTTAATTTAAAGATTAATGATTCTGATAAATATAGAGTCTATGAAAAAGGTTTTTTTCCTTTTCTGAAGAAACATAATGGATCATTTATTACATTTGATGATTCACCAGAATGTCTTGAAGGTGAGCATCCAGTGCAATTTGATAGAGTTATTATTTTTTCATTTCCATCTGAGCAAGATGCTGATAACTGGTGGAATGATCCAGGTTATCAAGAATTATCAATACATAGGCGAGCTGCAACAGACATAACTCTTCAAAAGGTTAAAGGAATGACTCCAAGAACTTAGTATTATTAAACATAATATATATTATGCGAACTAATATATGTGATAATTAATAAAACTCAAATGATGGTTTCTGATTAAGATGGATAGAATATATTAGCTATAAATAAAAAGCTTTTATCAAGTAAAATTATGGCGTAGTTAATACCCACCCACCATTTGATATATCTGCTCTAATTTGGTCTCCTATACTGCCTGATGTAATTAAGGAATCTTTAACATAATATTTTCCAGATTCATTAACAACACCAACCCAAGTTTTCTGTTCATACTTAGCTTCACCTCTTAAGTTTTGGGTGGAAATTCGTTTACCAGTATCTGCGTCTCTAAAAACGATTGTTAAATCTACGACAGATTCGGTTCTTAGTGCTCTGTTTATGACGGGAATGCTAGATGAACCTTGATCATTACCAGCGCTATTTACTACTGTCTCTATAATAATAGAAGGTTCACCATTCCTGATAAGCAAGGCACCGCTTTTTTCAGCATTGGATGATACAAGATTTTCAATAAATCCCTTTGTTTTCTCTTCAACGAAACCTTTGAGCTCGATTTTAACCTTTACATTGTTTACAGAAGAAAAATTTGCATTCTTAATTGCTTGATTACCTGCCAACTTTAAAACATTTTGGGCCACAACTGATATGAGTCCCTCTCCTGATGTTTTTTGTGTAGATTGACAAGAACTTACTATAAAGATAAATGTAAAAGCAATGATAAATTTTTTGTAATTATTATTTTTATTTAACATATATATATAAAATTAATTTGAATATGTGTCATTTATACCACTACTTTCATAAATTACAAAATATTTTTAATTAAATAGTTAATATGCCAAGTTTCTTAATACTTAAGTCTTCATGGGTTATGAGTGAAATGGGTAAGCACTTGTATGAAAATGGCAGAATGAATAATAAGCTAAACACTTTTTATGATTTTAATGAAAATGAATTTGATTGGTGGCCATGGCGGCATGAGCGGAAAAATTAATCAGTTTGAAGAAATTGCTGAGGAATATAACTTTATTCTTAACTTGATAGATTGATCGAATAAAATGATTCTTTGTGCTTTCTAGATTAGAATTGATCTATGAATAAATTTATACAAACATCATTATTATTAACATTAACAGCCTATTGCTCAGCTGAGGTTTTAAAAAACCCCACAACCTACTCATCTGATCTTTATAAAGAAGTTATATTGAACGGGAATTATGATTCATCAATAGATCATCCAAGTAAATTTCTAGATTTTAATTATGGAGAAAGAGTCGCATCTCCAGAACAAATAGAAGATGCAATAAATGCCTATAAAAAGCAATCTAATAAAATTAAAGTTATAAATTATGCTAAAAGTCATGAAGGTCGCCCTCTTCATGCATTGATAATATCTTCTCCAAAAAATATTGCTCAAATTGATTTAATTAAACAAAATCTATCTCTTCTATCAGATGCAAGGAAAATTAATGATAAAGAAGCAAAAAAAATTATTGATTCTCTTCCAGCTGTAGCATGGATGGCCTATTCAATTCATGGAAATGAGACATCTGGTTCAGATGCTGCACTTGGCCTAATTTATCATTTAATAGCTAGCAATGATTCGGAAGTTGTAAATCTTTTAGATAATATGATTATTATTGTTGATCCAGTCATGAATCCTGATGGGCGTGCTAGATTTGCTAAATCTCTAGAACAGTATAGAGGGACCGCACCAAACTATGATGATCAATCATTGATTCATTCAGGTGATTGGCCATATGGAAGAACAAACCATTATTATTTTGATTTAAATAGAGATTGGGTTTATCTAACACAACCTGAAACTCAAGGTCGTGTTTCTTTAATAAGTGAATGGAAACCTCAAATACTTGTTGATGCGCATGAAATGGGCGCCCAGGACACTTTTATGACAGGGCCTGCGCGTGAGCCAATAAATAAAAATATGGATAGAGATCTTATTAAATGGGGAAACGTCTTTGCTCAAGACCAAGGGTCTGAATTTGATAGAAGAAATTGGCGTTTTTATACAGGTGAATGGCATGAAGATTTATACCCTGGCTATTCTTTTTATGTAAATTTTAGAGGCACTTTGGGAATACTATATGAACAATCACGCATGGCTGAAGATGGTGTTCGAAGACCGGAAGGAACTATTCAATCATACAAAGAGTCTGTTCATCATCAATTTGTAAGCTCTCTATCAAATCTAAACACTTTGTCAGCTAACAGTAAGGCAATGTATAACGACTATTGGGAAGCAAGAAAGTTAAATGTATCAAAAGAAAGTGATTGGGCTAATCAAACATTTGTGATACTGCCAACTAAAAACACATCTAGAATTAACACTCTTGCTAATAAATTAAAATCTCAAAATATTGAAATCTACACCAATAAACAAAATATTATTGTTAAAAATGTATTAAAACAGACTGGTGATATTGTTGAAGAATTTAATATTCCAGCCGGTAGTATGATAATTCCTAATCGTCAACCCGAAGCTCCTTTAATTTCGGCTATATTAGAATTTGATGCTGAAATTGATGAAGATGTTCTTAAAAAAGAAAGAGAAGCAACTTTAAGAGATGGCTCATCTATTATGTATGACACAACTGCATTTAATTTTACTATGATGTATGGGTTAGAAGCTTTGACAGTCCCAGAATATGTAAAAGGAAATCTTTCGTTATGGGAGCCCTCCTCTGTAGAAATAGACGTTGATGAAAAAGCTATTATGTGGATTGTTGACGGCACAGACGATCTATCAGTTACCTTTGCAGCAAGATTAATGGAACAAGATGTTCAGGTAAGAATTGTTGATAAAGATATTAGTCTTTCTGGTAAGAGCTTATCTAGAGGAAGCCCTGTTGTAATAGCTATGGATAATCCAAAAAATTCTAAGTTAGTGCAATTAGTTAAGAGTACTGCTGAAGGTTTGAATGTTTCAGTATCATCACTTTATACAGGTTTTGGTCCTGAAGAATTACCTGACTGGGGTGGTAGACATTTTAGATTATTGAATAAACCTCAAATTGCAATATTAAGTCATGAAGGTTTTAGTTCATATGATGTAGGTGTTAGCTGGTGGTCACTTGATCATCATTTAGGAATAAGACACAGTCAACTTAATACATCAATGATAGGTTATGCAGATTTAAGAAGATACAACACATTAATAATGCCAAGCGGTTATAGATCTCTTAATCAAGATGAAATGTCTGTTCTGAAAGATTGGGTAAAACAAGGTGGGACATTAATTGCTAATAATGGCAGTACAAGAATGCTTGTTTCTGACAATTCAATTACAAGCATTAAAGATGTAAGCGATTCATTTGAGAATAGTCATGACTACAATATAAAGTTACAAAGAGAATTTTTATCAAAAAATATATCCATAGATTTGGACTATGTGAATAATAATAAAATTTCCTCTGGTATCTCATATCCATGGGAAGAAACTGAAAATAGAATTGATTCAGATACATTGAAAAAACGAGATTCCTGGCAATCACTGTTTATGCCATCTGGGGCTTTTGTTTCAGGAAGAGTTGATAAAAAACATTGGCTATCATTTGGAACAATTGATACTTTACCTCTTCTTTATTCAGATTTCCCAGTATTAATGGCTGGTTCAGGTTCAAAAGCTGTTATAAGAATTGGTGAATTAACCAAAAAAAATAATCAAGATGTGTATAAGACTATTAACTGGTCTGATATTCCTCCAGGCAATGATTTAAACGTTAGAATGAGTGGATTGGTATGGCCTGAAGCATCACAAAGGATTGCAAATTCTGCATATCTTACTCGTGAAAGGTTTGGAAAAGGTCAAATTATATTATTCTCAGGTGAACCAAATTTTAGGGGCGCTGCATTAGGCACTAACAGATTATGGCTAAACTCAATTATCTATGGAAGTGGTCTTGGAACTTCAGTATTAATAAAACAATAAATTTCTTAGCTAATGAAAATATTTATATTATTAATAATTCTTGTATCGTGTGGAAATAATGAAATGAATAAACCAAATCCAAAAAAAATACCATTTGAAATCACTCAACATGGAGATACCAGAATTGATAATTATTACTGGTTAAGAGACGATACAAGATCAAACGAAGAAGTTTTGACCTACTTACAATCTGAAAATATTTATGCAGATCAATGGTTTAGTTCTAAGCATAACTATAAAAATGAAATTGTTAATGAGCTTATAGAACAACTTCCTGATGAAGAGGTATCGTTTCCATTAAGTAACAATGGTCATCTATATTATGAAAAACTAAATAAAGGTGATCAATTACCTAGATTTTATAAAAAAGAATCTTCTAATAGTGAAGAAACTCTTTATTTAGATCCAAATATTAACCTAAAAACTCAGGAATACTATTCTATTAACGCAATTAAGCCATCAAGAGATAATTCACTTATTGCATATTTAGAGGATAACAATGGCAGACGTGAGCATGATATTAAAATTATAGACGCCGTTACATTGAAAATAATTGACAGTGAGGTTAAAGGTACTTCCAGGGATATTATTTGGTCTAGTGATAATAACTATTTGATTTACTCCAAAAAAGATCCTATTACCCTCATCAATAATTCAGTATATGCTCATAAAATTGGTTCGCCCTACTCTGAAGATATATTGCTCTATAAAGAAAAGGATCGTGAATACGATATCAATATTAGTTTATCTAACTCAAAAAAATATGCTTATATAAATATTGCAGCTACAAATCAAAATGAGATTCGTTTAATTGATTTAGATAACCCTTTAAATAAACCAGACCTTTTTTTAGAAAGAGTTGAAAATCATTTATATTATTTAGATCATGTAGGTGATCAGAATTTTTATATTCTATCTAATCATAATGCGCCTAATTTTAAAGTTTTAACAACTGATAATATTAATAATTTATCTATTACTAATATGGATGTTGTTATTGATCATGATGTTAATATTTTTATAAGTGATATTTTTTACAAAAAAAATAACCTAATTCTTGAAATTAGAGAGAATGGTTTACCAGAACTTACTATCTTTAATCTATCATCTAAAGATACTTATAGAGTTGTTCATGAAGATAATGCATATACGGTTGATATAAACACCGATAATGAGAATTATTCAGATGAAGGTTTTTATTTTAATTATTCGAGTTTAACAACACCAGATTCTATCAAATTTTTTAATTTTTCATCCATGTCCTACTCAACAGTTTGGCAAAAAGAAATATTAAATTTTGATGATAAACAATATAGTGATAAAAGGTTTTTTTATCAATCTAGAGATGGTGTTAATGTCCCAGCTATAATTTTTTATAAAAACGATACTAATCTTGCAACTGCGCCCATTCTATTTTATGGATATGGGTCATATGGAATTAATGCTGAAGCATCATTTAGACAGTCCCTTATACCATTATTAAATAAAGGATTTGTATATGCCATTCTAAATATTAGAGGCGGCGGTGAAATGGGTAAACATTGGTATGATAATGGAAGAATGTTTAATAAGATGAATACATTTACTGATTTTAATGATGGTGTTAATGCTGTTTTAGATAAAGGTATAGGAAATCGAGAAAATGTTTTTGCGAGAGGTGGAAGTGCTGGTGGCTTGTTAATGGGTGCCATTATTAACTTAGAACCTAATCTCTATAAAGGCATACTATCTGGAGTTCCCTTTGTAGATGTGCTTACTACAATGTCAGACCCATCAATACCATTAACCACATTTGAATATGATGAATGGGGAAATCCAGCTAATATTGATGAATATAATTATATTAAACAATATTCGCCTTACGACAATATTTTTAAGGCCAACTACCCTGCTGTATTCATTACATCAAGCTTATATGACTCTCAAGTACAATATTTTGAACCTGCTAAATATGCACCAAAACTTAGGGACTATAACCAATCTGAAAACCCAATTTTACTAAAAATGAATTTAATAGGCGGTCATGGTGGTCTAAGTGGAAAAATTAATCAATTTAATGAAATAGCTGAAGAATTTAACTTTATTATAAATTTAGTTGAATAATGCATCGAAGGGATTTCCTTAAATTATTATCTACAATTGCCTTATATTCACCACTAGCATCATCAAAAAACCATAGCCAAAAAAAAATTATAATTGTTGGTGCTGGAATTGTTGGCACATGTATAGCTCATGAATTATCAAGATTGGGTCAAAATATAACTATTATCGACAAGTCCTTACCTGGCAGCGGAACAAGCAGTAAATCTTTTAACTGGGTTAATGCAACATACCCAAAAAAACCATATTCTTATAATTATCTTTCACAATTAGGGTTAGCAGCATTTGATGACCTAAATAGACACATAGATTTTCCAAGTAAATGGAATGGCTCATTAGAGTGGTTTATTAATTCTAAAAGACATAAAAAATTGTTAAGCGATGTAAATAAGTTATTAAAGTACCCTACTTATTCAAAACACGAAATTATAGATAACTTTGAAGCATCTTTATACGAACCTAATATAAATTTTAACAACAATAATAATATTGTTTATTCATTAGAAGATGGAGCAATTGATACTATTAAAACAATTGAGAGTCTAGTAGCTAGAATAAAATTTAATGGGGGTAATGTTATAAATAACTGTATCTACAAAAATTCTATTTATAGAAATGGAAAACTATCTTCTGTTAAAACTTCTAATGGTGAAATTGAAACTGATTTAATTATTTTTGCAACTGGTGTAAATACTAATTCTTTAATTAATAAAAAAATTTTAAAAGAACCTACACCAGGGATAATAATTAAATCAAAACCTTATAAAAAAATCATAAATAAAATTATTGTCGGTCCTGGTATTCATATTCATCAACAAAATGATGGCAAACTTATTATAGGTGAACAAGATGGTGCTCCTAAAAATCATAAAATGAGATTAAAAGGATATCCAACACAATTTCCATCAACATCAATTGCTGATCAACATCTTAACAATATGCTTGATCAAACAAAATCATTTATAAAAAATATAAATAATGTTGAGGTAGAGTCTGTTGACATTGGATGGAGACCTCTTCCACTTGATGGAATGCCAGTAATAGGCTTTTTAAATTCAAAACAAGATACATATGTTGCTTCAATGCATAGTGGCATAAGTCTTGGACCAATCGTAGCTAAAATTGTTGCGCAAGAAATTACAGAGAATATAAATAATAAATTATTTAATGACTTTAGGCCTAGTAGATTTTAGTCAAGTCTTTATATCTAATATAAATATAAATATTTTTAACATAATAATACGTATTTGTAACAAAACCTCGACAAAATTATATTATGATTAATATATGTTTATTTTAATAGGGAGAAAAAATGACTGAATATCAGATATTTAACATGATGTATGTTGGGTTTATTAGTAACTCAATGTATTTTGTAGGAATGGTTCTATTGACCTGGCTTGGTTTTAGAATGGCTAATAATATCTACAATAACTCAGATGCAAGTATGGCTGCTAAATTATTTACATCAGTATATTGTGTGCTTGTAGGTATAATGTTGTTCTATACACAACAAATAGGTGCAGCTATTTTAGAAACTGCAGCAACTTCATTGGCTGCTATAGAAGCAGCTTCAGCTGAAAGAATGTCAACATATCCTAATTCACCACTTTCTATTGGTGGTCCGATTCAAACTTTTTTTGTTTTGCTCGTTGTTGTATTTCAATTAGCTATTGTATGGGGTAAGAAATAATGAAAATTAATAAATATTTACTTTCAATTTCATTAATACTGTCATTTAGTATAAATGCTGGCAATGTTAAACCAGGCGAAGAAACAGGAGAGTTTCACTATTTCAATGTTACGAATCCCGCAAAATTTGTTGAAGCAATGGATGAGCATTATGCATCTAGTTGTGCTGAAAAATGGCAGGCAGAATCTGGTGCTGAGGTTGTTTTAATGCAAGTATTAGGATCTACACATACACACTTTATTTATGTTGGTTACAAAAATAATGACATGTTAGAAAAAGGTAGAAATCTTTTTGGATCTTGTTCAGAAACTGCAAAAATGATTGCTAAGCTTAATAAATATTCAGAACCTTCTGATTATGTTAGTAGGCTTGGAGAACAGTCATTAGAAGTTGGAGACTGGACTAAAGACAATCATTTTATGAAATTTAATTTTGATGTTGTACCTGGTAAAGCGGGTTTATATGCTAAAGAATGGACTAAAATGATGAATTCTTTAGAGCAAACCAATTCTGCAGGACTTATTACACATAGAGCAGGAAATGGATGGATGTCACATTTTGTTTATGTTGGTGGTGATTCAATAGATGATTTATATACAACTTTTGATGCAAACTCTCAAACTGAAACTTTTCAAACATTCATTGAAAACATTAGCTCAATTAGAACACTAAGAAATGTAAGTTTGATTACACCAGTAAAAGGATATCCTGCTAAAAGATAATTATAAAAAAGAGGGTTGAAAAACCCTCTTTTTATTATTCTTACATCAAATTAATATCAAAACATATACATAATATTGGCACATATTATTAATTGTTTTTTTAAAAAATTTAATAAATAATTATGATAGAATTCCTTTTTTTTAAAAGGAGTTATCATGATTTATTCAAGTATTCTAGAAACTATAGGAAATACACCTGCCGTAAAAATTAATAATCTAGCTCCTGAAGGTATTAACCTTTATGTAAAACCTGAGTTTTTTAATCCAGCATCATCTGTAAAAGATAGATTAGCTTTTAGCATAATTGATGAAGCTGAAAAACAAGGATTCTTAAAACCGGGTCAAACTGTTGTTGAAGCTACTAGTGGCAATACAGGAATTGGTCT
>Ga0222719_10004705_pt1 | contig 11946 bp, 10 predicted proteins | sample C33_34DmetaG_FD_165039 | JGI IMG/M metagenome (GOLD analysis project Ga0222719, IMG submission 165039) | Estuarine water microbial communities from San Francisco Bay, California, United States - C33_34D | ecosystem: Environmental > Aquatic > Marine > Unclassified | place: USA: California...
AGAGAAAACATTAATGACTTGCGAAAAGTTTTTTACACAGGAATGACTAGAGCAAGAAAAAATTTATTTATTACTCGGAATGATCGCGGGTATGTTTTTAAGGAACTTTACGCATGAAATTTGTAAAACAACATGAATGGGTTATGCCCGAAAATATACCTGATGCAGTTTTTGAATCAGATATTGTATCAATAGATTTAGAAACAAAAGATCCTAATCTAAAAAAATTAGGCGCTGGCTGGTCAAGAAATGATGGTAATACTATTGGTGTTGCAATTGCTGTTGATGGTTGGAAAGGTTATTTTCCAACTAATCATGAAGTGGGTCCAAACTTTGATGAGAAAGTTTTAAAAAGAATTCTTAAAAAATTATTAGCAACTGACTCTACAAAAGTATTTCATAATGCAACTTATGATCTTGGTTGGTTACAACATATGGGGCTCACGGTCCACGGAGAAATTAGAGACACCATGGTTATGGGCGCATTAGTAGATGAAAATAGACTTAGTTATTCATTAAATAATTTATCAAAAGATTACCTCGATGATAAAAAATCTGAGTCGGGACTATATAAAGCTGCGGAAGAGTTTAATGCAGATGCAAAAGCAGAAATGTATAAATTACCAGCTATGGATGTAGGCCCTTACGCAGAACAAGACACAGTATTGACACTTAAACTTTTTCATAAATTTTCTGCTCTTATTGATCAAGAAGAAATGAATGAAGTTTATCAATTAGAAATGAAGTTATTACCTATAATTTTTAAAATGATATCGAAAGGAGTTAGAATTGATTTTGAGCAAGCTGAAAAATCGGAAAAAGATTTATTACGAAGAGAGAAAAAGATACTTGATTATATCCTTAAAGACACAGGTGTCGCAATTGATCCTTTCAATGCGCGTGCTATTGGTCGAGCTTTTGATGCGAAGAAAATTCCATACGAACGCACTGAGAAGTCTGGTCAGCCTAAATTTGATAAAGACTTTCTTTCAAATCATAGTTCTGATCTTGCTAAAAACGTTGTTCAATTACGTGAAATTAACAAAGCGAGAACCACATTTATAGAAACAATAAAAAAACATTCACATAAAGGTAGAATTCATGCAAGCATTAATCAATTGCGTAATGATATGGGAGGCACTGTTTCAGGTAGAATATCAATGCGTAATCCAAACTTACAACAAATGCCCGCACGTAACCCTGAAGTATCAAACATAATAAGATCTTTATTTTTACCAGAAGAAGGAGAGAAGTGGGGAGCGTTTGATTACTCACAACAAGAACCAAGAATAATGACTCATTTTGCATCAAGTGTAAAAGTAGATGGTAAAAATTTATACGGTGTTATGGATGTTGTTGAAGCTTACAAAGATCCGAAAACAGATTTTCATCAACAGATCGCTGATATGGCTGGAATAAAACGTAAGACAGCAAAAACAATTAACCTAGGCTTGTCTTATGGTATGGGAATTACGAAATTAGCTGGTGAATTAAGCATGGATCTAAGTGATGCAAAACAATTATTTAATAAATATCATTCAAGAGTACCTTTTGTAAAACAGTTGATTGATATTGCTACTAACAGAGCAGAGAAATATGGGTTTATTCGCACGATTATGGGAAGAAAATGCCGTTTTAATTTGTATGTTCCAACTGAATGGGGTGTTTTTAAACCACTACCAAAGGAAAAGGCAGAGCTTGAATATGGCACGGGCTTCAATCAGATTAAGCGTGCGGGTACTTTTCGGGCGCTCAACAGATTAATTCAAGGGTCAGCAGCTGACCAAACAAAAAAATCTATGGTAGATTTAGCGGCTGAAGGTTTATTCCCCTTGATACAGATCCATGATGAGTTGGATTTTTCTGTTGGGTCCGAAAAAGAACAAAAGAAAATTATTGAGATAATGGAAAACTCTGTAAATTTAAAAGTACCAAGCAAGGTTGACGTTGCTCTCGGTAATAATTGGGGAGAAGCTAATGATTAAAAATAAGAGACAAGCAAGGTATCGAACCACGGACAAAGGTCGTACGGCGCATATTAGAGGACAACTAAAATATATAGAAGAGTTAAAGAAAACCATCTCAGGTAGAATTAAAATAAGATATGGTAAAATTTTATCCGAGTGGGGTAGAACAGTTGCTGATTGGTGGATTAATCAAAAGTGTAAATGCGAAATTTGTAAAAAACAATTTTATGAAAAAGCACCTCTTAGAGAAAAAAAGAACGCTCCAGATTGGAATAGAGAAATGGTAATAGATCATGATCATAATTACAAAAAAAGAGACTTTAAAAACAATTCTGAGCTTTTACCAAGAGGAATGCTCTGTAATAGATGTAATTTAATACTTGGAATTGCAAAAGATGATGTCCAACGGCTACAATCTTGTATAAACTATCTCAATGATAAAAATATGGTTATTAATAACGATGTTAAGTGTTCAAGGGTGGCCTAGTGTTAAAACTACTTCAGAAGTTTGGTTTAGTGAAGAGGAGTGTCAAATGAAACGAGTAAAAAATGAAAGAGAGTTAGAAAAAGCTGCTTTACAATCTGGCGTTGAAGCTTTTTGGTTTGACTCTTGGTGCTTAGAAACAGACATGTTTATGATTAAAAAATGAAAAAATGCTGTGAGCGATGCAGTAGAACTTACATTGTTGACGTAATGTTAGTTTGGCAAAAAGGAAAAAAGAAAGAGAATTGGTTTTGGTATTGCATAAAATGCTTCAATTTTTTAAAATCATCATAATTTGTTTAACGATTGTAGGTTGTGTTTACCTTTACATTTATAACTCACCTTACCAAACATTTTTACGTGATTGTCGCGTAAACGAATTGGGTGACTTTAGTGATGAGTTTTGTACGTGGAAATATTTTGAATTAATTAAAGAAGATTCTTGGCTAGAATTAATCTATTAATTGATCAATTTTGTCATCTATTGAAACAACATTAGCTTCAATGACCGAGAGCCTTGCATCAATGCGAAGCATATCTAAATCTTTTATTTTACTTTCATTAGCGGCAACTCTATTCACTAGCATTCCATAACTATAAATTACAGTTATAGTAGCAATACCTATTGCAGTAATGTTGAGAGGATTTATTTTCATTTAATAATTCCTTGTCTTTTTAAAACTGCATCCAATGCTGCATTAATATTGCTTCCAAAATTTTCTTGTTGTTTTTGTAATTGATCAATACTCTGATTTACCTTAGCAACATTATTACCAAAACCTCTCATATCCTCTTCCCTATACTGTTTACCAAATAGTTGAGAAGCAATACCACTGTTTGCAAACATTTCATCCATTGGAGATCTACCCCCATAAAATTGTTCTTCACCCGCATTAGATCCTTGATCTAGCGTTTCTTCACCTAAAGCAGTCTCAACTATATCTGTCGCATTATTTTTCTTAACTCCAAAAAAATCTCTAAATGCACCGACACCTTTATCCATGTCTTGCAGTAGTATTTGTGGAACCTCTTTAACCATAGTACCTAAATCTTTTTTTAACGCACCTGGTAAAGCAGCAAAATCACCCGCCATGTTATTCAACATAGTATTGTCACCGGGAAAAAGACCCCCAGCAAAATTCTTTGCTTTATTAAATCCTCCACCAATTGAAGATATCACATTACCTAACATTGTACTTCTTGCAATTTTCTCTGGTGCAGTCATCATAAATTGTGTTAACGGAAAACGGTCCGCGTATGTTTGCATAGCTTCAGGTGTAGATGTTCTAAAATCTTGCATCTGATCCTGATAAACATTCATTCCAGGTCTAGTCGGTGAAGGTTGATTTTTATAAATATCTTTATTATCTATAAGATTTTGTAATCTCATTTCATTAGTAACAAGATTATCAGGTATATTAGGTAATTGAGCAGGACTTCTGTCAGGCTCTACTTTATTTGATGTATCCCTAGGATTACTAGGATTATAAACGTACCTATCAGGATTTCCTGGTCTACCAATTATTACAGCCATTAGATTGTCTCCGTTGCTATTGCTCGCATCAATGGATCATCTCCAGCTAATGCAAGTCTAGATTGTGGGTTTAACTTTTGTGGTGTTTCAATTTCAGCCACGGTTCCCGTATCAGGGGCAATTGCTTCTGCTGGAACTTCAAAGCTCGTAGGTTCAATTGACTGCGGTGCTTCTTTCTGTGTACCAAATATCTGAGGAACAATTAATCCTTTATCTCTGTATCTTTTATCTAAATATTGATCAACAGCGTCCATTGTTCCTAAACTTTCTAATTGTTCCTGCGATTGCAAATATAAATCTTTTGCTAAAGGATCACCTTCATTTGTCTGTGCTTGTAATCTGTTAAATTCATTATCAAGTTCTCCCGGTAATTCAGGGAATTGTTTGTATAAAGTTTCAATAGCCTCCAATGCATATCTATTTGATATAGGTAAAGGTCTTTTTAATCCAGGTTTTACAAAAATATTTGTAGCAGATTTAGCACTAGCTTCCATTGCTTTTGTTGCTGCATCAAGCGCCATTGGAGAAGAAATTAAATAACCAGCTTTCCTTGCCGCAATAATTCCTAATAAGGTTAAAGGAATACCGACATTAGCCCCCGCAGCTAAAGGAAATACAGCAGTCGCAAACGCACCAGCACCACCTAACATTGTTCTTCTTGCTAAGAATTGCGACATGTTTAAATTTTTACCATTAAAGAAAGTATCTGCTGCATTAGCAAACGCTAAAAGTTTTTTAGCGTCAGGTATCTCAATGTTTTTACCAGCAATATTTAAAGCTTCAGCTAAAGCAGAACCTTTTACTTCTAATGATTTACCCATTTGATCTAAACCTAAAAGACGTTTAAATTTTTTTGAATCAAAACTAAGATTGTCAAAATTTTTAAATACATTTAAATCAAAATCTAAAATACCAGGTTTATCTTGTTTACCTAAAACAAAAGAATCTTCAAAAGTTGAAAGTAGTTTTGCTTTAACTCCTTTTGCAAACATCTCATCGCCCATTAAACTTCTCATTGATTGAACAGCTTTGGGGCTTTGAAAATCTTTAAATACTACATTAAATAATCTATCGGATTCAATACTTCCAGGTGCTTTCATTAAAGCTTGATAAGCAAACTTAGAATCTGCTGATAAAGACTTAGCTGTTGGTTGACCAAACAACACTACCATGTCAGAATAAGCTTGATCCGCATCCTTTAATAAAGTTTTAAGTTGAGGACCTATGTCGGAGCCATCTGCATATTTACCTAGTGTTTTTTCTAATCCTTTAGTCACTTCATAGAGAGCATCACGAAGAGCCACATTACCTGTTTGAGCTGTGCCTTTTGCTCCATATTGATAAATTAAATCATTGACCGCTGTTCTTGTTTCTTTCCATGTCTCACCATTGATCATTTGTTGAGGAGAATTTGCAATTCTTTGTAACTGCTCATACATTGGAGTTCTCGCTATTGCTGGATTTAAAGCAGAAATTTCGTCTATTCTTTTTAATTGTGCTTTTGCAATATTAATTGTGTCACTGATATCTAAAACAGTTTTATTACCTATTGTATTAAAAAATGTATCATACTTTCCTGACACATTTTGAATAATTTCTTTAGAAATATTATCTCTTACTTTAGATAAGTCATGACCAAGTTCAGCTAAATTAAAAGATGGACCATTATAAAAAACATTTTTTGACGCCTCCATAAATCTGTTTTGTGTTTCGCCAAATGCTCTTTTTACCCCTGCACCATAAAAAGGCATTTTACCAAGTGCGTTAGGTATAATTCGCATAATTTCAAATTTAGAAACATCGGCTATAGAAGGAGTAATGCCTGTTGTTTCTTGCACTTGCCTTGCGTATGCAACTTCATCTTTACCTACACCCACTAATTTTCTACCAAGTGGTCTAAGTGCATTGACAGCAGGTCTAAAGAAACCAAATGCTGTACCAAATGCTAAGTCAACAGCAGCTTCTTTTGCTAAATATTTTTTAAATTCTTCTTGAGAAGGCCTGTCAATACCTTGATTGTAACCTAAAAACTCACCAATCTCATTATATGTTGGAGTGTAAAGCATGCCTTTACTATTTAAATTGTCTAACATTTTTTCGTAACCAACTAATCCAGATAGATAACCTAATGTACCTCCTATCACTGAACCAGCTACAGCTCCTGCTGGCCCACCAAACATTCCTATTCTTGCTCCAGTGACAGCACCTCCTACTGTTCCACCAACACTACCACCTAAACCAAGTATAAGTTTTAATGCTGGAAAAGGATTAACCATTGCTGTGTTGTATTGGTCTGAAGTAATTTCTTTACCACTTATTAATCTTGGATTCATTTCAGCATCAGTATAACCAACCAAACTTTGGAACTGATCTGTAGCTTCCATTATTTCTCCTTGAGTTTTACCTTGAGCTAAACCATTTCTAATAATATCGGCCATGCCATTTCTAAATTCATCAAAAGGCAGTTTGTGCCTGTTGGGATCATATCTAGTTGTACCAGTTGCACTTTCAGCAGCTTGCGTAAATCCTAAAAATTTTGGTAGCTTAGAATCTTTCGGAAGAAACGTATCATCGCCATCTTGCATTTGAGGAGCAGATTGTTGCTTAACTGCTTGTTCTCTTATCTCTGATAACTCTTGTATTGTAAGCATGTTATTACCTTAATTGATCCAATAATTCAGGGGGTACAAGTCCTTCTAACCTGTCAACCTTTTGATTATTATAAAAACTTGATGCTTGAGATGATGAGGTAGGTGAACCCGTGTCAGTTTGATGAGGATTCCAACCACCTTTAAAAGATAAACCATTACCAGCTATTTTAATCTTATGTTGCTCATATTCTTCACGATTTAAAACATATTGTAATTCTTCATTGTATTCTCTTGCAAAGTAATCAAGAAATTGTTTGTATCTGTTCATTGTTTTTTCGTTAGAGTTTGTAAACCCACCCAAACGAACAATGCTATTTGCTTGTTGAATAACGTCTTTAAGTAGTCTGTTTGATCCTTGCAAATATCTTGCAAAGGCAAATGTTTGCGTTGTTTCTAAAATTTTTATAATATCAAGATCTGGATCACCTCTTAAATCTTGTTGAAATTGACCATAAAATTGAGCAACTTTAGCTTTTTCTGCTGCTTTTTCATCAGGGCTCATACCACTATTATCTATATCGTCAATTACACCATTTTTAGCTTCATTAGCTCTTGCTATTAATGTGTTAATGTCCGCGTCAACACCTAATTCATTTAAAATTATTTGTTGTTGAGAAAGGTTATCTTTTCCTACAATCTTTTCTTTTATTGCTTTAGCCCTTTGCCCTTGACCAAAAAATTGTGCAAAAGTATTTGAGCCCTCGTCTAAAATTTCTGATAAAGTTTTTGAAAATATTCTTACATTATAGGACGGACCATAAACTGCTTGGCCTTGCTGTTCATATTTATCGCCAATATTTAAAACAAGTTGCGTGTTGTCTAATCCTTGTTTAAGAAATCGTAAAGTTTCAAAATGTTTAGATGCAGCTTTTAGATCTTTTCCGACTAAACCACTTGTATAAATTTGATCTGTTGCTCCAGGAGTTTGTGTAATTGTAAACATTTGTTTACCTACTAATTCTGCTGGTACGGGTTGTCCTCCAATTGTTTCAGGGTATTTAAAATTAGAATAAAAAGTAGCTTCAGCAGGTGTCATGATAGGTTTAAAAAATGAAGTTTGTCCAGATCTATTGCCCTCGTCATCATAATCAATTGCCATAACAGCAGAAGCAAAACGAGGATCTTCTTCAAATCTTCTTTGCGCTGCATCATCTTCTTCTTTAACTAAACTAAAGGCTGTTAAACCAATTTCTTTTAAATCATTTTGTTTTTGTGCTTTTTGTTGCATGATATACTCTGAAGTAGGAGCTAATGCTTGAGCCACAGCATCAAGAAATTTAGGTAAAGGTTTAGTTTTATTTGATCTAGCATTAAGTAAATCAACGCCAAATTTAAATAACAACATATTTTTATCTAATTTTTCATCATAACCAATTGACTCTTTTAACTCTTCCGTTAAACTTGCAACTCTGTTTTTCTTTTCTTCATCAGTCATTTTACCTTCTTGACTTTTAAGAAATTGAAAACTTCTTTCAGCTTCATCATTTCGTAATTGATTAAAAGCTAATTTTAATTGTACTTCATTTCTTGCATCTTTAGTTCCTTGGTTTCCCTTAAATTTACCAGATATAAATTCATTAAAAGCTTCTTCATCAACATCAGGGGTATTACTTGCTTCTTCATATTTCTTTTTTTGTCTCTCTGTTGATAAATCATATTGTGTAGAGTCAGTAATTATCGGTCCAAATTGACTTGCTGTTGAAGCTAGGGTAGGGCTGACTACTGAGTCAGGTGTGTTGTTACTTACTGTGTCATTACTAGTGTTTGCACCTGGAACTATATTATTGCTTGTAAGATTTGCAATTCTTCCCTGTAAATTTCTTACTATTTCATCATGATTAGCATTGTATTGTAATATGCCTGAATTCATTTCTTTTACAGCTTCGTTAAGTTGATTTAAATCAAAAGTTTGATAATTATCGTTTATGTAATTTGCTTTTTCCGCTGGATTAAATTCATTTACAGCTTTTAAAAATCCACCAATAGATTTAACATCTTCACCAAACTCACCTAAATTTTTTTGAAGATTAGGAATTGCTTCACTAAAGTCAAAGTTAAAAAGATCTGAATTTTGATTTATATCAGCCATGTTTTAAAGCCATTATTCCCTTGTTCATTGATCCACCATCTTTACTAAAAATATTAGATCCACCAAGAATAGCAGCTCCAGCACCTAATATATCTTGAAAAGGCGAAGACGTTGAACCATAAGTTTGCTGTATCTGATAACCTTGTTGGGAAGGTAATCCACTTATAGCATCGGAGTAAGCTCCGTATAGTTGTAAAGGTCTGTTTTGTGCTGCAAGAATATTTTGATATTCAGTATCTCCAGCTTCTTTTATAGCAGCTTGCTCTAAACCACCCGCACCCAGTAGAGCAGAAATATCTTGTAAGCCAAGCTTACTTTCTAAACTTGCTAAACCTCCACCTACTTGAGCACCAGATAATAAACTTTTTATTTGATCTGCCTGTGCTTTTGAAGCCGCACTTGTGTAATAAGGAGCAAGTTGACCAGCTACTTGTTTTGCTTTTTGTTCTTGACCAAAACTACCAAGCGCTAATTGTAGAGCTTTATCAATCGCTGTTTGTGAGGCTTTACCTATTTGACCTAAACGTGCATCTTCTATTTGACCTAATGCTACACTTTCTCTATCTCCACCAAAAGCACCAGCTTTTTGAGCAGCATCAGTTGCTTGTTTCTTTGCTAAATCTGCTTGTTTATTAATTTCATCAATGACATATTTTTGATATTCATTCATGTATTGACCAGCACTAGAAGGATCAAACTGTGCGCTTGCCGCGTCACTTAAATACTGTTGACCTTGTGTTAAGAAATCAGGAAGAGCAGCCCCAGCCGTAGTGATACCTGAGGTAAAAGCATCTTGAGCTGCCGTTAAAGTAGGATCATATTGTCCAAGACCAGTTTTTAATTGTTCAATAGCAGCCTTCTGTGTATCAGATAATCCAACCGCTTGTTTTTCAGGAAGATCTGGAATGTCTGTAATATATTGATTTATTGCATTCAATAAATCTTGTTGTGCTTTTTCAATATAGGCGGGTTTGCCGTAAGTAATTGTTTGTGTTTCAGCCATTATCTTATCATCCTACTCATTTGTTGTGCATCTTCAAGACCTTTTACTACTGAACCTAAACCTGCGGTCATCATAGGGTCCGCGGTCATCGATCCGTCTTGCATGTTTTCACTCATTTTTTCTAAACCATTTGTCTCCATACCATCAGCAAGGCCAGGACTTCTAGTCATATCGCCTTGTTGTTTATTCGCCATAATTTCTCTTAGTCTTTCATTTTTTATAAATTCTCTTACTTTATCTGGCCCTGCACGCTCAACTATACTTTTTGCCGTATCAAAAGGATTTTTTAATAATCTATTTGAACCTTGCAAAAATTCTGCATACTCTTTAGCAACTTCGTTAATTTCTGTATCAGTACCATCAGCAGCCATCATTGGCATTTGCTGTTGTTTTGTTTGATTACCTGTGCTTAGTCTTTGAATTATTGCCATAATCTCTTCAATTGATTTACCTTGAGACATAAGTTTTTGTATCATTTTTCTCATGTCCATACTAGGTCCACGAGTTTGTGTGCCATCTTGTGCCATAATTGGAGCATAATTCATTGAGCCATCTTCAGCACCTTGAAAATCATAACCCATTTGTTCAGCCATAGGCTTTGTTTTTTCTCTTAAATTATCCATCATTTGTTGACCTTTTTCTGTATCGCCACCACCCATAGCAAATAAAGCATACTCGGGTATTACGTGTTCATTATTGCTAACTCGTATTTCTTGTGTTTGACCAGAGTTAGGATCAACAATTTCACCTTCTAATAAATCTTCTCTACCAGCACCCATACCAACTATTCTTCCGCCAGTGGGATTTATTCTATCCCCACCTACTAAATTAGGATCAACAAGTTGCGCTATGCCTCCTTCGGCAAATAAACCAAATAGTTTTCTTCTTTCTTTATCTTGTTTACCACCAATCATGAGTGATTGATCATAAATAATATTTCTGTATTTTTCAAACTCAGGGCTATCACTTGTTACACCAGTTTTTTTCGCAAGTTCCATAGCTATTGCTTTTGACTCATCTGGATCTAAAGTAAATCTATACATACGCAACATTTCATCATTGTCCCCGTATCTTGATCTTTGATCATCAAATCTATTAGGATCGTTTAATCTACGAAATACCATATTATTTAATATTAATTCTAAATCTTGAGGATTATTAGGATCGGGCGGAGGAGCAGCATATGTTGTCATTTCTTCTTTAGTCATGTTTCTACCTAACATATCATTGTAAGTGCCAGCTCCATCTTCAAATGATCTACCGCCATTAGCTAATAAACCAATCTTTCTTAAATAATCTTCAATGCCACCAGGGACATTAGGTAAGTAATCAAAGTCTTGAGCTTGTTGAAAAAATCTTGATTGGATATCATCCAAAGTGTTTTGACTTGGATCGTAAACAAAGCTTGATCCTTTATTTTGCGGAGCTTCTTCCTCACCAAATAAACCAAGACCACTAGCAATTCCTAAACCACCAAATACACCAGGAGCATATTTAAACGGATTATCATCATCTAAACCAGAGAATTGAGCTGCACCTTTTAATCGATCTAAAGCTAAACCTCTTGCATCTTTTAACATTTGTCCTTTTGGTCCGCCCGCCACCATAGACTTACCACCTTTTAATATTTCTAAAGGTGACACATATGTGCCAGCACCTTTACTACCAAAAGTCTTGCCACCAAAGTATCCACCTAATCCACCAGCCATAGCTTTACCAGCATCTTGACCAGCAATTAAAGGAACTCCAGCACCAATTAAGGTTGAATATAAAGGCCCTAAACCAAAGCCTGAAGCTATAAGTCCAGCATAAGGGGCGATATCTCCAGCAACATCTTTGATTTTCTTAAATAATTTTTTAAACATAATCTCCTAAGTTATAACAATATTCTATATTGGGGGCAAGTTGGATAAACTTGAAGATAATAATCTATTTATTTATAGGCAAAATATTGCTATATTACAATATCTAATTGAAAAAGGAGTTAATATGGCGAAAAAGAAAAAGCCTCAAGAGCAAGTCTTAAAGTTTGACACCATTAGACCGTTTGGTCCTACAATAATGAGAGGCAGAATGCCTGATTTCATTACCAAAATGCTTGATGATAAAGCAACAGAAATGTTAACAGATGAAAAATTATCAAAAGAGTTTGATCATTCAGGTAACTTAGCAGGTAATGTTAAACAAGAAGTGCGTTATCCTCAAGACTGGATGAACA
>Ga0222719_10004710_pt1 | contig 11941 bp, 8 predicted proteins | sample C33_34DmetaG_FD_165039 | JGI IMG/M metagenome (GOLD analysis project Ga0222719, IMG submission 165039) | Estuarine water microbial communities from San Francisco Bay, California, United States - C33_34D | ecosystem: Environmental > Aquatic > Marine > Unclassified | place: USA: California...
TGTTCTCATCAAGAATAGCAACAACTACGCTTCTACCAGTTACAACTAATTTATTATTGGAGTCATTTGCTAGTATTGGATTTTGTATTGAAACAACCCCTTCATGCGAGCTTTCAATAAACGATTGGTCAACAACTTGAGCTGTACCTCCGATATGAAAAGTTCTCATAGTTAACTGGGTGCCTGGCTCACCAATTGACTGTGCAGCAAGGACACCAACAGCTTCACCAACGTTCACAGGAGTTCCACGCGCTAAGTCACGACCGTAGCATCTTGCACAAGCTCCGACTTTTGCATCACAAGTTAGTACAGACCGCACCTTTACAGCATCAAGACCCCGTTCATCAATTTCTCTTGCAAGGGCTTCGTTGATCATTTGATCTTTATCAAACAAAACATCATTTGTTGCTGGATCAAGAATATCATCTGTTAGATATCTGCCCAATAACCTGTCACCAATTGGAACGATTGTATCACCACCATCCATAACACTCCTAAGAGTAATCCCATTTGTTGTGCCACAGTCCTTTTCAAGAATTATACAATCTTGAGCAACATCAACCAATCTTCTAGTTAAATACCCTGAGTTAGCTGTTTTAAGAGCAGTATCAGCCAATCCTTTTCTCGCTCCATGCGTTGAATTGAAGTATTCAAGAACAGATAAACCCTCTTTGAAGTTTGATGTAATTGGTGTTTCAATTATTTCACCAGATGGCTTTGCCATAAGTCCCCTCATTCCAGCTAACTGTTTCATTTGTGCAGGAGAACCTCGCGCACCTGAATGTGCCATCATATAAACTGAATTTTGATCTTTTTGCTTCTTAGTTACATCATCTATTTCAATGACCTGAATCTTTGCCATCATTTCATCTGCAACTTTATCGGTACATTTTGCCCATGCATCGACTACTTTATTGTATTTCTCTCCTTGAGTAATTAAACCATCGTTATATTGGCTTTCGTACTCTTTAACGAGATTATTTGTTTCATCAATAAAATTTGACTTTGTTTCAGGAATTACCATGTCATCCTTACCAAAGGAAATTCCAGCACGGCACCCGTGATGGAATCCCAAAGCCATAATTTTATCACAGAAAATAACCGTTTCTTTTTGACCAGAGTGACGATAAACTTCATCAATCATTCTCGAGATATCTTTTTTAGTCATTATCTTATTACATAATGCAAACTTAATTGTGTGATATTTTGGCAATAATTCACCAATCAACAGTCTACCTGGTGTTGTCTCATGAGTTTCTTTTATAAGATTGCCTTCAGCGTCTTTGGTAACAAATCTTCCTTTGACTTTTGAGTGCAATGAAATAACACCTGTTTGCAGTGCGTAATGAATTTCATTCATGTTACCAAATACCATACCCTCACCTGGTTCATTTTCTTTGACAAGTGATAGATAGTATAACCCGAGCACCATGTCCTGACTTGGAACAATGATAGGTGATCCATCTGCAGGATGTAAAATATTATTAGTAGACATCATCAGAACTCTGGCTTCTAATTGTGCCTCAAGTGATAAAGGCACGTGAACAGCCATCTGATCACCATCAAAATCAGCATTAAATGCAGAACATACTAAAGGATGAAGTTGAATTGCCTTTCCTTCAACCAATGTTGGTTCAAATGCTTGAATACCTAATCTGTGTAATGTTGGGGCTCTATTCAGTAATACTGGATGTTCACGGATTACCTCATCAAGAATATCCCATACCTCAGGTCTTTCTTTTTCTACAAGTCTTTTTGCCTGTTTTACAGTAGTAGAGAGACCTTTTGCTTCTAAGCGAGAATAAATAAAGGGCTTGAAAAGCTCAAGAGCCATTGTTTTTGGCAAACCACATTGATGTAATTTTAATGTCGGCCCGGTAACAATTACAGACCTTCCTGAATAATCCACTCTTTTCCCAAGTAAATTTTGTCTAAATCTTCCTTGCTTACCTTTAAGCATATCAGCCAACGATTTTAGCGGTCGTTTATTCGCACCAGTAATAACACGCCCACGCCTTCCATTATCGAATAGTGCATCCACTGATTCTTGAAGCATCCTTTTTTCGTTTCTTATAATAATTTCTGGAGCTTTAAGTTCGATTAATCTTTTTAGACGATTATTTCGGTTGATTACTCTTCGATATAAGTCGTTCAAATCAGAAGTAGCAAATCTACCCCCATCCAATGGAACTAATGGTCTTAGTTCTGGCGGTATAACTGGGACAACAGTCATAATCATCCATTCTGGTTTATTACCTGAACTAATAAATGCCTCAACTACTTTTAATCTTTTAGCAAGTTTAATTGGTTTTAGTTCAGATGTTGACTCATCAATCTCAACCCTGAGTTGATCTGCTAGTTTTTCCAAATCAAGGTTCGTTAATATATCTCTGATAGCTTCAGCACCAATCCCAGCAGTAAAAGAGTCATCACCATACTCGTCTTTATAATTTAACACTTCTTCTTCGGTAAGCAATTGTAATTCTTTTAATGGTGTTAAACCTGGCTCGATAACAATAAAGTTTTCAAAATAAAGAACACGTTCAAGATCCTTGAGCCTCATATCAAGAAGCAATCCAATCCTTGATGGCAAAGACTTTAGGAACCAAATGTGTGCGACAGGAGCAGCTAACTCAATATGCCCCATGCGATCACGCCTTACTTTAGAAAGAGTTACTTCAACTCCACATTTTTCGCAAATAACACCTCTGTATTTCATACGTTTATATTTGCCACAAAGACATTCATAATCTTTTATAGGACCAAAAATTCTGGAGCAAAACAACCCATCCCTCTCGGGTTTAAAAGTTCTATAATTTATTGTCTCAGGCTTTTTGATTTCACCAAAAGACCAAGAAAGCATCTTTTCAGGTGATGCAATAGAAATCTTAATCTGATCAAAGATTTGTGATTGTGAAAAGTTTGGATTAAAAACATTTGTGAGATCTTGATTCATATTATTTCCCTATTATTCACTGCTCATATCGGACAGCGTATTTGCAGAGCCTTCATTAAATACCTCTGAGGATTTTAATTCAACATTTAGGCCAAGTGATCTGATTTCTTTTACAAGAACGTTGAATGACTCAGGAATCCCAGCTTCAAAAGCATCATCCCCTCGGACTATAGCTTCGTATACTTTCGTCCTTCCAGCCACATCATCCGATTTAACTGTGAGCATTTCTTGAAGTGTATATGCTGCTCCGTATGCTTCTAGAGCCCACACTTCCATTTCTCCAAATCTTTGACCACCAAATTGAGCCTTACCACCAAGTGGTTGTTGTGTTACAAGACTGTAAGGACCAATAGACCTGGCGTGTATTTTATCATCAACAAGATGGTGAAGCTTGAGTATATATTTGTAGCCAACTGTTATCTTCCTATCAAAAGGCTCTCCGGTTCTACCATCATACAACTTAACTTGACCAGATTTATCTAATCCCGCCTTTTCAAGCAACTCGTTGATATCATTTTCTCTTGCACCATCAAAGACAGGAGTAGCTATTGGTACACCCTTCTTCAGATTCTGTGCTAACTCAACTAAATCTTCTTTTCCAAAAGAGTCAATGGTCTCGTTCTTACCATAGATATCATTAAGTGTTTTCCTCAGAGCTTTAGCGTCTGGATCCTTTGTTTTTATGAGATCTATCGAGTCGGCGATTATCTTTCCAAGACCTCTACAAGCCCATCCCAAATGGGTCTCAAGAATTTGACCGACATTCATTCTACTTGGAACGCCAAGAGGGTTAAGTACAACATCTACAGGAGTTCCATCTTCGAGATATGGCATATCTTCTTGAGGCATAATTCTGGAAACCACACCTTTATTACCATGCCTACCTGCCATTTTATCACCAGGCTGTAACTTTCTTTTTACAGCAACAAAGACTTTTATCATCTTCATTACGCCAGGTAACATATCATCACCACGCTGAAGCTTTTCAACCTTGTCAATGAACCTGTTTTCAATAGCTTCTCTTGATTGATCATATTGGGTTTTCATTGCATCTATTTCAGACATTTCCTTGTCATTTGTTAGAACAAAATTCCACCAATCTTTTCTATCTATATTATCAAGATCAACTTTATTTATCTTTGCTCCTTTTTTAAGCCCACCTGATGCTTTTGAGATTTCACAACCAATAAGCGTATCATGAAGCTTAGCCATGACATTACGATCCAAGATATTAAATTCATCATCTCTATCTTTGGATAATCTCACAATCTCATCTCTTTCAATAGCAAGAGCCCTCTCATCTTTTTCTATTCCATGCCTATTAAACACACGAACTTCAACAACCGTTCCATTAACACCAGGAGGAAGTCTTAAAGACGTATCTCTTACATCTGTAGCTTTTTCACCAAAAATTGCACGTAGGAGCTTTTCTTCTGGTGTCATCGGACTTTCACCCTTTGGGGTTATTTTACCAACTAAAATATCCCCTGATTTAACTTCAGCTCCAATATATACTATTCCAGCTTCATCAAGGTTCTTTAGAGCTTCTTCACCGACATTAGGGATATCTCTTGTTATATCTTCAGGACCTAGTTTAGTGTCCCTTGCCATGACTTCAAATTCTTCAAGATGAATTGAAGTAAAAGTATCTTCTCTAACAACTCTTTCAGAAATAAGAATTGAGTCCTCATAATTGTAACCATTCCAAGGCATATATGCGACGAGTACATTTTTACCAAGTGCTAAATCTCCAAGATCAGTGGATGGTCCATCTGCTATTATGTCGCCTTGATCAACATGTTCTCCAACTTTAACAAGCGGCCTTTGGTTAATGCAAGTATTTTGATTTGACCTTTGGAATTTTGCTAAATTATAAATATCAATGGCAGATTTTGATGCATCTTTTTCATCTGTTGCTCTGACAACTATTCTATTTGAGTCTACCTGATCAACTACCCCTGTTCTTCGAGCAGTAACAGCTGCTCCTGAGTCTCTTGCAACAACTGCTTCCATACCAGTACCCACAAATGGGGCTTCAGTTTTCATCAGTGGAACAGCTTGTCTTTGCATGTTTGATCCCATAAGTGCTCTGTTAGCATCATCATTCTCTAAGAAAGGAATTAATGCTGCAGCAGCCGAAACCAATTGTTTTGGTGAAACATCCATAAAATCTACTTTTTCTGCTGGTATCAATTGGACATCTCCAGCAACACGACAATTGATAAGTTCTTCAACAAATTTTGACTTATTATCAAGAGGAGCATTTGCCTGAGCGATATTATATTTGGATTCTTCAATTGCTGATAAATAAACAACTTCATCCGTGACAGTGTTATTGACAACTTTCCTGTATGGACTCTCAATAAAACCATACTTATTAACTTTAGCAAATGTAGCTAATGAGTTGATAAGCCCAATGTTTGGCCCCTCAGGTGTTTCTATAGGACAAATCCTACCATAATGCGTTGGATGTACATCTCTAACTTCAAATCCAGCACGTTCTCTGGTCAGTCCACCGGGACCTAATGCAGATACACGCCTTATGTGAGTAATTAGTGATAACGGATTTGTTTGGTCCATAAATTGTGACAATTGCGATGAACCAAAAAATTCTCTAAGTGATGCAGTAATAGGCTTTGCATTTATTAGATCATTTGGCATTACTGTATCTATGTCAACGGAACTCAATTTTTCTTTTATTGAACGTTCCATTCTTAGCAAGCCAATCCTATATTGGTTTTCAACAAGTTCACCAACTGACCTTACTCTCCTGTTACCAAGGTGATCAATATCATCTACATCGCCTTTTCCATCTCTTAATTCAACAAGATGCTTGACTACGGCCATGACATCTTCTTTTCTCAAAACACATAGATTATCAGGCGCATCTAAATCAAGTCTCATATTCATCTTAACCCTACCAACAGCTGATAAGTCATATCTATCGGGGTCAAAGAATAAACCCTCAAATAGGCTTTCAGCAGTTTCATCGGTTGGAGGTTCACCTGGTCTCATTAACCTGTATATGTCTAATAGGGCTTCTTGCTTATTTTCATTCTTATCAACTTTCAGTGTATCTCTAATGAACGCCCCTGTATTGATATGATCGATCTCTAAAACTGGAATTTTTGTTATCTTATTTTTATCAAGTAGTTCAATCAATTCAGATGAAATTTCATCTCCTGCTTCAGCATATATCAAACCAGTTTTTAAATTAACAATATCTTCGGCAATGAACTGTCCTATTACATCATCTACTGAGAATAAAACCCTTTTTAATCCACTTTCGTATAATTTATTGATTAAGCGTGGAGTAATCTTTGTGCCGGACTCAACAGCTACTTCACCAGTATCTGCGTTTACTAAATCCGTGTTAATTTTGACCCCTTTAAATTGAGCTTCTTTAAATTCTGCAACCCAACCAGACTTATTTTTTTCAATTGTATGTATATTATAAAAATTTGATAAAATTTCTTCAGCATCATATCCTAAGGCATACAATATTGTTGAAACCGGTATTTTTCTTTTTCTATCTATACGAGCGTAGACAAGATCCTTTGCGTCAAATTCAAAATCAAGCCATGAACCTCGATATGGTATAATTCTTGCTGCATATAATATCTTACCACTTGAGTGTGACTTTCCTTTATCATGATCAAAGAATACACCGGGACTTCTATGCATCTGGCTGACGACAACACGTTCTGTACCATTGAAGATAAATGTTCCATTATTTGTCATCAATGGAATATCACCCATGTATACTTCTTGTTCTTTAATATCTTTTATTGATTTATTTCCGGTATTCTCATCAATGTCAAAAACAATCAATCTGAGTGTCGCTCTTAGTGGAGCGGCATATGTTAGACCACGTTGAACACATTCTTCAACATCATATTTAGGTAAATCAAAGTCGTATTTAATAAACTCTAATCTTGAAGTTTCATTGAAGTCAGTTATTGGAAAAATGGATGTAAATACCGCCTGAAGTCCATTAGTGTCTCGACCACCCTCGGGCTCTTGAGTTTGAAGGAAGTAATCATAAGATGATTTCTGCACTTCTATTAAGTTTGGCATCTGCGCAACTTCGCGGATTTTACCAAATGATTTTCTAATTCTTTTTCGTCCAATGAAAGTTTCAGACATATTGTGTTCCCGTATAAAAGTTAAATATTTGTGATAATATGATAGCTTGAGCGCTATAATTAATTATTTAACTTCAACGGTTGCACCGGCTCCTTCCAATTGAGCTTTAATTTTATCCGCTTCATCTTTTGACACACCCTCTTTGACTGGTTTTGGTGCGGCTTCAACTAGATCTTTAGCCTCTTTTAACCCAAGGCCAGTAATAGCACGCACTTCCTTAATCACATTAATTTTTTGATCTCCCATGCTTGACAAGATTACATCAAATTCAGATTTTTCTTCAGCTGACGCAGCAGATCCACCCGCATCACCACCAGCTGGCGCAGCAGCAACAGCGACTTGCGCAGCAGCCGTTACTCCCCATTTTTCCTCTAAAATTTTTGTTAATTCTGAAGCTTCAAGTATTGTTAAACTTGATAAACTCTCTGCAATTTTTTCTAAATCTGCCATTTTTTCCTCGATTATTTATAAAAGTTAGTATTACGCTGCTTCGGCTTTATCAGAATAAGCCTTCACAACTTGAGCTATATTTGTTCCTGGTGTATTTATTAAACTTGCAATATTTGAAGCTGGTGCATTGAGCAAACCAAGCATCTTTGCCCTGAGCTCGTCTAATGATGGCAAACTTGCTAGATGTTTAACTTCTCCAAGATCAATTTTCTTTTCCGGAAGAGATCCGCCTAAAACAATAAACTTTTCATTTGCTTTTGCAAACTCCACTGTAATTTTTGGAGCCGTAATTGGATCATCGGAATAAGCTATCATTGATGGTCCATTAAGATATTCCTCAATTGCAGACAGTGGTGTTCCTTCAAGTGCAATTTTAGTAAGTTTATTTTTTATGACTTTCACATGTCCACCAGCTTCACGCATGGTGCTTCTCAATTTATTCATTTCTGATACTGTCAGTCCTGAATTTTGAGCGACAATTACAACTGAAGAATTATTGAAAACTTCTTTTAGTTCATTAACAAAGATTGTTTTGTTTTGTCTATCCACAGTTATCTCCTCTTCAAGTTCACATTTGATAAAAATCAAATGAACCTGCCCTTAGTAATAAATACTAACTGTGCCGATATTAGGTATTAATATCGATGTCTCATATAGGAAATTAAGCAAAAGCACCTATAATCTTGGACAGGTCAAGCATAATAAAGTATATGTATGCCTTTTATTATTAAATGTAAAGATCAAATTCTATATTTTTTTATAAATTAATTTATAATCGAATTTGGATCAATTTTCACTCCAACACCCATTGTTGATGTTAAAGATATATTTTTTATATATGTTCCTTTTGCACCAGTTGGTTTAGCGTTTTGTATAGCCTCAACTATTGCTTTAACATTACTCTTGATTGCCTCTTCCGTAAAATCAGCTTTTCCAATTCCAGCATGAATAATGCCAGCTTTTTCTACTCTATACTCCACAGATCCTCCTTTTATGGATTTAACTGCATCTGCGACATTATCTGTTACTGTACCCAACTTTGGGTTTGGCATTAGACCACGTGGTCCCAGTATTTTACCTAACTGCCCAACAACAGCCATCATATCAGGAGTTGATATAACACGATCAAATTCGATTTTACCAGATTTAACATTCTCAGCAAGATCTTCGCTACCAACAATATCCGCACCTGCATCTTTTGCTTCTTGTGCCTTGGCATCCCTAGCAAATACAGCTACCTTTACATCTTTTCCAGTACCAGCTGGCAAACTCACAACGCCGCGTACCATTTGATCAGCTTGTTTTGGGTCTACACCTAAATTTAATGAAATCTCGATTGTTTCATTAAATTTAGACTTTGCATTCGTTTTTACAAGTTTAATAGCTTGATCAACATCATATGTTGATTGACTATCTCTAGTAAGTTCAATTTCACTATATCTTTTTCCAGATTTACTCATTTTTTCCTCTATTCCGCTACTTTTAAACCCATAGACCTTGCGGAACCCTCAATGATCTTTGCAGCTTGTTCAAGAGAGTTTGCGTTTAAATCATTCATTTTTTGCTCAGCAATTTCATTTATCTGCTGTTTAGTTACTGTACCAGCTGTATCACGCCCGGGAGCTGAACCACCCTTTGGTAAATTTGCTGCTTTTTTCAGTAAATATGATGCTGGTGGAGTCTTTGTTTTAAAAGTAAATGATTTATCTTGATATATGGTTATTGTTGTAGGTATCGGCATTTCAGGCTCAAGATCTTGAGTTTGAGCATTAAAAGCCTTACAAAATTCCATTATATTAAGTCCACGCTGCCCCAAGGCTGGACCAATTGGTGGAGCTGGAGCAGCTTTACCAGCGGGAACATGAAGTTTTAAATATCCGGTTATTTGTTTTGCCATAATAAGTCCTGTCTTTTATAAAATACACATTACATAAATTGTAAGATAAATCAAAATAATTATACCTTTTCTACTTGGTTATACTCCAACTCAACTGGTGTAGCCCTTCCAAAAATTGATACTGCAACTTTAAGTCTTGATCTTTCCACGTCAACTTCTTCCACCATACCGCTAAATGATGCAAAAGGACCGTCCGCAACCCTTACCTGCTCTCCAATTTCAAATGTAATTGATGAAACAGGGCCATCAACACCTTCCTGCACTTGAGTCATGATTCTTTCTACTTCTTCAGCTGAAATTGGTATCGGCTTATTTTGAGAACCAAGAAATCCTGCAACCTTATTGGTTTTTTTTACAAGATGGAACGCATCATCGGTCATTTCCATCTTAACCAGCACATACCCTGGAAAAAATTTTCTTTCGGACTGAATTTTTCGTCCTTTACGTACCTGAACCACTTCTTCTGTTGGAACCAAGATTTCACTAAATTTATCTTCCATTCCTCTTTGCACAGATTGTTCCTTTATTGCATTAGCAACCTGTTTTTCAAAGTTAGAGTATGCGTGAACGATATACCAATTATGTGCCATTGTTAGCCTCCAATACCAAGAATTAAACCAACAAACCAACTTAAAATTTGATCAGCAATTAAAAAGAAGATAGCCGCAACAAAGACGAATATCAAAACCATTATTGAAGTAACAGTAGTTTCACGTTTTGTTGGCCAAACAACTTTTTTGACTTCATTTTTAATTTCTTGAACGTATTGTATAGGTCTAAATTTAATCATTTAACAATATTAACTTCCATTTATGGCAGGAGTGGAGGGAGTCGAACCCCCAACCTTCGGTTTTGGAGACCGACGCTCTGCCAGTTGAGCTACACTCCTATTAAATAATAGTGGGCCAAAAATGACCCATCAATTATTCAGAAATTTTTGATACAACACCAGCACCAACAGTTCTACCACCTTCACGAATAGCAAATCTGAGATTTTCTTCCATTGCAATAGGTGTTATCAATTCAACATCTACTTCAATGTTGTCACCTGGCATCACCATCTCAGTACCTTGAGGTAATTTAACAATTCCAGTCACATCAGTTGTTCGGAAGTAAAATTGTGGTCTATAATTAGTGAAGAATGGAGTATGTCTACCACCTTCATCTTTTGTAAGAATATAAGCGTTTGCCTTAAATTTGGCGTGTGGTGTAATTGAACCAGGCTTTGAGAGAACCTGTCCTCTTTCAACTTCTTCTCTTTTTGTACCTCTAAGAAGAATACCAACGTTATCACCAGCCTCACCTTGATCAAGAAGTTTTCTGAACATTTCAACGCCAGTACATGTAGTTTTTACAGTATCTTTAATACCAACAATTTCAATCTCTTCACCAACATTAATAATACCTCTTTCAACCCTACCAGTAACAACTGTACCACGGCCAGATATTGAAAATACATCTTCGATTGGCATTAAGAATGGTTGATCTTTTGGTCTATCTGGTTGTGGAATGTATGAGTCAACAGCAGCCATTAATTCCATGATTGAGTTTTTACCAATTTCATCATCTCTTCCTTCAAGCGCTGCTAGAGCAGATCCCTTAACAATAGGAATATCGTCACCAGGGAATTCATATGAACTCAGTAATTCTCTAACTTCCATCTCAACCAAATCAAGAAGTTCTTCGTCATCGACTTGGTCAACTTTATTTAGGTATACAACAAGAGCAGGAACACCAACTTGTCTTGCTAGAAGAATATGCTCTCTTGTTTGAGGCATTGGACCATCAGCAGCATTCACCACTAGAATTGCCCCATCCATTTGTGCTGCCCCTGTTATCATATTTTTAACATAGTCAGCGTGACCTGGACAGTCAACATGAGCATAATGCCTGTTATCAGTTGAGTACTCCACATGAGCAGTTGAAATTGTTATTCCTCTTGCTTTCTCTTCTGGAGCTTTGTCTATTGCGTCGTATGCAGAGAACTCAGCACCACCAGTTTCTGAAAGTACTTTTGTAATTGCTGCAGTTAATGTTGTTTTACCGTGGTCTACGTGACCAATTGTACCGATGTTACAATGCGGTTTACTACGATCAAACTTTTCTTTAGCCATGTTTATTCCTACCTTAATAGTTTTAAATCATAATTTATTTACGATTTTTGAGTTACCGATGAATGAATATTAACCATATATAGTTGAATATTTTAAAAAATCTACAAAAAAATAATAAAATATTTTTTAATTTTATGGAGCGGGTGAAGGGAATCGAACCCTCGTCCTCAGCTTGGAAGGCTGCTGCTCTACCTTTGAGCTACACCCGCTAGGTTTATGTATAAAAATACATGGTGGAGGGGGTTGGATTTGAACCAACGTAGGCTAAGCCAACGGGTTTACAGCCCGTCCCCTTTAACCACTCGGGCACCCCTCCATTTGTTGCCCTATTTATAAATAATTTCACAATTAAAAACACTTGTTTTTTAACCGCAGGTA
>Ga0222719_10004720_pt1 | contig 11919 bp, 18 predicted proteins | sample C33_34DmetaG_FD_165039 | JGI IMG/M metagenome (GOLD analysis project Ga0222719, IMG submission 165039) | Estuarine water microbial communities from San Francisco Bay, California, United States - C33_34D | ecosystem: Environmental > Aquatic > Marine > Unclassified | place: USA: California...
GCCAGATAATAACTGCGTTATAAGCTTTAGTGGTGGCAGAACAAGTGGGTTTATGCTGAAGCAAATCATGGATTATAACAATGGTTTACCAGATAACGCAGTTGTTTGTTTTGCGAACACAGGCAGAGAGATGCCTCAAACACTTGAGTTTATAAATTATTGTTCGCTTAACTGGGGTGTCAAAATTGTCTGGTTAGAATATGACCTAAATGAAGAAAACAAGCACGTATTCAAAATTGTAGACTTTGAAACTGCCAGTAAGAAAGGCGAACCATTTGATAAATTGATTGATAAACATCAAATGTTGCCTAACCCATTAGCAAGGTTTTGTACTGGTAGCTTGAAAAGAGACACAATAAGCAAATATTTAAGAAGTCTTGGTTGGAAGAAATGGCACAATATCATGGGTATTAGGTCAGATGAGAAACATAGATGTAAAGATGGGTTTCAAAATGGTTTTTATCCACATTATCCAATGGTTGAGGCTAATCATAGTTTGCGTGATGTAGATCACTTCTGGAGCGAACAACCTTTTAAATTAAACTTACCAGTTGTTAAAGGAAAAACAATTAAAGGTAATTGTGATTTATGTTTCCTTAAATCTGAATCGCAACTTGCATCTATGGTTAGAGATCACCCAGAGCTTGCTCAATGGTGGATTGATGCCGAACAAAGACTTAATAAAAGATTTGAACGTAGAAGAGACATGAAGGAGTTTGCTGATTTTGTTAACGCACAACAAGATTGGATATTTAATGATGAAGCTTATTTATGTCAACAAGATGGTGGGGAGTGTACTGGATGAAGATAGTAGATTTATTTAGTGGCATAGGAGGATTTAGTTATGCTGCCGAACAAATAGTAGGTGGCTTTGAGACAATAGCTTTTGTTGAACAAGATGATTATTGTCAAAAAGTCTTGCGTAAACATTGGCAAGATGTACCAATATATAGTGATATAAGGAGTTTTAATGCAAAAGAATACAAAGACGCAGACATTGTTGTTGGAGGATTCCCATGTCAACCCTGGTCGGTTGCAGGATCTCAAAGAGGCAGCGAAGACGACAGAGATCTCTGGCACGAAATGGTTAGGGTTATTGAAGACATACGACCTAAATGGATCATTGGCGAAAATGTGTCAGGCTTTGTTACAATGCCAATGGGTCTCAGAAGAAGTCTCGTTGACTTGGAAAGTATCGGGTATAAAGCCATACCATATCTTATTCCAGCTGCAGCCGTCGACGCCAAGCATAGACGAATGCGATGCTGGATTGTGGGCTACTCCGAACACGATGGATCATCTACCACCACGTTCAGAGGAGGGAACAACCAAGTTAATGGAGGGACATCGCAAGGGCAGAAGCAAGCCAGCGAACTTGAGGGAGCAAGTGGACGAACAGACAATGAATTTGTACAAACAGACATCTTCAACCTTATGGCCGACACCGACAACACAGGAGATAGAACACCCAGAAGCAGAGTTGACACCGAACAACAGACGATTGAGCAAGGACGGGCAGACATCTCACAGCCTAAACCTAGCGGACAGCGTGAAGATGTATCCGACACCGAGAGCAAGGGATTGGAAAGACGGATACACAGTTCCGCCGTCAGTTCAGAACGGAACGAGGGCACACACTCTGGGGACATTTGTAGCGGAGAAAGACATAATGTGGCCGACACCGACAACAAAGGGCTACGGACATGCGTCAATGGGTCAGACGATGATATTCAGAAAGAAAGTGGAAAGGGGGGAGTTGACCGAACAACAAGCACAACAGATGCTAGGTTGCACACTAAGACCACCAAGAATGGAGAAGTGGGATTATCCGAAAAAGGAGATGTTCCCTACACCATCAGCAAACGAGGACGCAGCAGGTCGTCCAGGGGGGAAGATGCAAAAGATGTTAGGCAATCATCCTTCCGTGAGAAACCAGTCCTCTGGAACCCTGAACCCAACGTGGGTAGAGTGGCTAATGGGGTACCCAACAGGGTACACAGACTTAGATGTCTAGGAAATAGCATTGTGCCACAAGTGGTTGCTAGAATATTTTATGCTATAAAGGAGGCGGAAAATGATTAAAACATGCAAAATATGCAACGAAAGCAAACCTTTGATCATGTTCGCAAAAGCTAGAAACGCTTATGATAAAGTAAAATATTTGACAGTTTGCAAAGCTTGTAAAGCTCATCAAATTAAATTAATAAGACAAAAACAGAAAGTAGAAAAAATTAACTCACAATATGATCCAGAGGAACACGCAAAAGATGCGTTCAAAGATGATCCTCGTGCTTTACAAGAAGTGGAATACGGAAGAGTAACAAGGAATACAACCAATTTATTTTCTAGAAGTATTTTAGATGAATTTGGTTGACATGCAGGCATTTAACACCTATATATAATATATAAAGTCAAAATCATATGATTTTCCTTTTGTTTCAAAATGTTTGTGAAAAAGGCTCAGAGAAATCTGGGTCTTTTTTTTGTTTGACATTTGGCATTGACTTCCTATATAACTATCCTATACTAGCAATTATGAGGAATTATTATGTCAAAATTTGTAAAGAATGAGTTTGTAAATAGACCGTTGATGGCAAGTGAAATCATTGGTGCTATGTCGCAGCCAAAGAGAACTATTCAAGGTTATAAGGGTGGTTCTATTGCAGATGGTGCCATTAGAAGAGCACAATCGCAACTGGTTCAATCTCAAAAATTTGTTGTTAGCAACAATTTAATGGAGCATGCTTGTGAAGCATCTATGGCAGAGCCTGATGTTTTAAACACAATGATTCAAAGTGCAATTCCACCATTTAAAAATATGTTCATTGAATGGGATGAGGCTTATCGTGTTCATTATTTGAATAGAATGTATGATAAATATTTACCTGAATATAAAGGTAAAATTGAAAAGCCTGAAGGTTATCTAGATCGTATTGGGTATCACATTAGTTATTACGAACATGCTAGTGGTCAGTCTTGGTATATGTATGAAATGTGGTGCATGATTGATGGTAAATGGCTCCAGTCACCATTGTCTAGCGTTGTTCACAATGACGAACAATGGAATATGGAAGTTGCCTATGATCATTTTAAAAGAAGAGAAAGCCTTTCAAAAGAATTACCAAATACTATCAGAGAAAAGTTTTTATCAGATGATGATGATTTAAATAAAAAATTTGAAGAGCAAACAACTTACTCGGCAGAAAGTGTTCTGATGGGTCAAAAGATTGTTGGGAAACCATATTGTTTGAAGTACTTCAAAGATTTTCCATACACAAACAAACAAGATGAATATGAAGTTATGAAAATGGAACAATTAAGTAATATTTGTTCAAGGTTTGAGCTTTGTCAAAGCAGAAGTATGCATTGGCTACTTTCAAAAGATAAATTTAAAGAGGGTTGGGCTGAGAGCGAAATGGCAAGAATGACTAAAACTCATTTAGATTTGGTTCAAGGTGGTGACATTCGTTTTATTGTCAGCGTTTTAGCCTTATTAAATTACGATCTTATTGTTCAAGAAAAACAAAAGCCTGCAGAGAATAAAATTGAGCATATTAGATTTGGCAAAAGGGTTCCAGCAAACGAATATAGCCTTATCAATATTGATTTACCTAAACCTAAAGGTAAAACTGTATATGAGAAAATTTTTACTGGTCATGGTTCGCCAAAGAGGTGGCATTTAAGAAGAGGTCATTGGAGACGTTACCGTGATGCCAAAGGCAATGTAACAAAAAGAGTTTGGGTTGAGCAATGTGAGGCAGGTAACAAGCATCTAGGCTCTAAAGTTAATGATTACAACTTACAAAAAGCAAAGGGAGAATAGTATGGGCGAATATGAATGTGTTGATTGTAATGAAATGTTTTGGGCTGATGAACCGCCTGAAGAAAAAGATATTTGTGAAAGATGTAAAGGAGAAAGCAATGAGTAATCTACAGAACAATCATTTGATTGAAGTTGAGCAACATTTTTGGGATTTGCTTAATGATTATGGCAAAACAAACGAACAAGCTCTTAAAATCATTAAGCATAAATATGGTTCACTTGGTCATGATCATGCATTAAGATTAATTCAAGAGCAAGAAGATGAAGAACAAAGATATCAAAAGGGAGTGTAAAATGAATGGTAAATATATCCGTTTACATATTTTAAACACAACAATTCACAGAGATCCAAATATCTTTGTGCGAACATATAGAAAAATTATCAACTGGTTCAAGACCATTTAAATTATGTTGGTAATCATAGAATCGCCCTACAGAGGCGATGTTGAAAGCAATTTAAAGTATGCACGTGAGTGCATGAAAGATTCATTAATGCGAGGTGAAGCACCATTTGCCTCGCATCTTCTTTACACACAAGTATTAGACGACAGAGACCCAGATGAACGAACATTGGGCATGGAACGTGCTTTTTGGTGGTACAAACACGCTGATCTCATGGCTGTTTACAGAGATAAAGGCATTACAGTCGGTATGTGTAACGGCATGGAGATAGCCGAAAGTCACGGAATCACAATAGAATATCGGAGTTTACATGGAAATTATTGTTGAAGGCAGCACCATTTACAATGGTGATTGTTTAGAGGTTATGGACACAATAGATAAATGTTCGGTTGATAGTATAGTAACAGATCCGCCATATCACCTTACATCAATGACATCAAGGTATGGCAAAGCTGATGCAAAAGAATGTGGATATGGCAATGATGGATCGTTTAGAAGATTATCAAAAGGTTTCATGGGTAAAGAGTGGGATGGAGGTGATATAGCTTTCCAAGCGAACACATGGCGTAAATGTTATGAGTTGCTGAAGCCTGGAGGTCATTTGATAGCGTTCAGCGGATCACGAACATACCACAGAATGGCAGTTGCCATAGAAGATGCTGGGTTTGAAATCAGAGATCAATGCATTTGGTTGTATGGTAGCGGATTTCCTAAAAGTCATAATATTGGCAGAGAGATAGATAAAAAACAAGGCAATGAAAGAGAAGTTGTTGGAGAAGTAAGAGCAGGCAAGAACGCATTAGGTCAAGATAGTGGTTGGAACAAACACAACAACAGAACTCAAATAGAAGTTACTAAAGGTAAGTCAGAATGGGAAGGTTGGGGTACAGCACTCAAGCCCGCACATGAACCAATGGTGTTAGCAAGAAAGCCTTTGTCGGAGAAGTCAGTTGCAGACAATGTGATGAAGCATGGAACTGGTGCGATAAACATTGATGGGTGTCGGATTGAAGGTCAATCGGAGCTTTCAGACATTGATACTACTGGAGGCAGATGGCCCAGTAATATTATGCATGATGGGAGCGAACAAGTTCAGAGCATTTTCCCAGAAACTTCCAGCACGGAGGTCAGCAGACAACGAACACACAAAGGGATCTGGTCAGCTGGTGAACTTGCCGAGAGCGAACAACTTATGCCAGCGTATGGCGACCAGGGTAACGCTTCCAGATACTTTTATTGTGCAAAGACATCAAAAGATGAGCGTAATTTTGGGCTACATGGAAGAAAATCTGGTCAGTATAGTAGTGATGGGCGTGCAAAAGAAATAGAAAACGCTTATCAACGCAATAAATCAGTATCAGCGAACACTCACCCCACAGTTAAACCAGTTGAGCTGATGAGGTACCTTGTTCGCTTGGTAACGCCAAAAGGAGGACTGGTTCTGGATCCGTTCATGGGTAGTGGATCAACTGGCATGGGTGCCAGAGAAGAGGACTTTAGGTTCGTTGGTATAGAAAAAGAAGAAGAATACTACGAAATCGCCAAAGCAAGAATAAAAAATGTAAAACCTCAGTTAAAACTGTTTGACATATAGGTAGTGAGTGCTTATAGTATAGTCTACATTTTAACAAAAGGAGAAATAAAATGACAAACACAACTTTAGAATGTCCTACATATTTAGATACTTGGACTTGCGATGGAATTGCCGAAAACTTCCCATGTGACAATGGTGGTTTAGCAGACAAGACTTACGCACACATTTGGAATGTTATTGTTCCACAGATGGAAATTGATCAAAAGTCATCATTGAAAGAAATTGGATACAATGGCTTAAATGATTATTTTGAAAATGTGGGTGGCGATGATGGCACAATCAGAGAGATGGGTGCAATGAAAAATTATTGGCATTTATTAACTGATGAAATGAAAAACTTTATCATCTCATGGGCAAGTGACTTCCAAAGAAAAGAAGAAGAAGAAAACAAAAAACTATGGGAGACACTTTAATGATGGATGTTCAGACTTATAACAGATTAATTAAAGTAGATGTGATGACTAAACAAGATTTGTCATCATATAAAGATGGGGTTTTTGATGCCGTTGTTCATGGTATCAGGGACGACAATAAAAATGATTATCATTACAAGCAAGGATATGATTATGGTCTTGGCATTGTCCAAGAGCTTAATATCCAAGGTGCTTGTTTTCTAGAAGGAGAAGAATAATGATGTATGGTGCATTTGGTGCTAATTTAAATATGTCTAATATGGAAGTCCGTTGTCCACAAGCAAAACCTATGATTAGTTTTATGCTCAAGGACTATAAACTTGTATTCAATGGTGTTGCAGACATCATTAAGTGCAAGGGTGCAGAAGTGCCTATTGGCTTATGGAAGATTACAGATGAGTGTGAGAAAGCCTTAGATAAATTCGAGGGTTTCCCATATCTGTATAAAAAAATGTATGTCAATCTTGATATCCCTGGAGCAAAAGGAAAGTGCATGTTCTATGTTATGCGTAGAAAAGGGTATGCTGTTCCTGCGGCTTTTTACTACAACTGTATTGCTCAAGGATATGAGGATTTTGGCATGGATAAAGACTATTTGTGCTGGGCAGTACGTGAAGCCGAACAAACACAAGGTCTTAAACTAAATCTAGCAAGAAAGGTAGGTGCGTGATGGCTAAAGTTAAAGCAGGTCAGAGTTTAGGTAAAAATATGGTGGCTTTACCCAATAATTGGGGTTTGGCTACCGATGAAGTGTTTATGCTTGATGGATATACCAAAGTTCGCTTTCCAGCTAATGCTTCTGCAATCAAAGAAGGTATTGGATCAGAGCGAATGTGGGTCAAGATCACAGATGGCGACAACTTAAATGGTGTTGGAATCTTGGAAAACGAACCTAATTATAGCGATTTCAAGCTTCATCAAAGAGTTAAGTTTGAGGAGAATGAAGATGGATTTCCACAATTTAAAGAATTTGCCTAAAGTTCGCTGTACAAAGTGCGACGAGAAGATATTGCGTAACCGAGAACTGGTTGTGAATAAACGAACAATCTGTCTTGGTTGTGCAGTCGACATGGGATTAACCCAAAAAATGCGTATTGATATCAACCACAAGCTCAACTGTTATAAAGGCGGTGGTCTTGGCGATGATGAATGTTCGTATTGTTGGGTGCAGACGTATGGTGCCATGCGTGATTTAGGCTACGAACATACTGATTTTGGCTCGTGGTTTAAACGTACCGAACATGACAATGTACTGGTCATTTATGAGTAATTTACTTACCACTTACCAACTTACTTGGTAAGTAAAAATAGAGGGAAGTTATAAGTCATTGATAATATTAGATAAATTAAATCAACTTACCGAACTTACTTTTTACCATTGCAAGTTAATTTTAGCTTGTAAGTCATTGATTTCATTGGTACTTACCAACTTACCGAACTTCCCCCCCTATAGGGGGTATAGGGGGGTGGTAAGTAACCCACCCCATACCCTATATACATTGTTAGCAAAAAAGGAGAACTTATGCCAAGAGTAGGAGAAGATCTGTCTAGGGAGCAAAGGCTATCTGGTCAGAAAAGATTAACAGATAAACAACAGGCTTTTTTGGATAACTTCATGCACAAAGATATGACGCAGACATCTGCAGCTAGGTCAGCGGGATATGCGAACCCTGGAGTAGATGCTGTTCGCTTGTTGCGTAACCCAGTCGTGCAAGAGCGGTATCAGGAAATGCGTGAAGAAGCTAGAACTAGGTTCGGTGTGACTGTTGAGAAGTCAGTTCGTGATCTGCTCAAGATTAGAAATGAGGCTTGGGAGAGCGGAAAGTTTGGCGAGGCTATCCGTGCTGAAGAACTGCGTTTAAAAGCTACTGGACTGCTTGTAAACAAGGCTCACGTGCTACATGAACAAGCTGATAGCATGACAAGAGAACAAATACTGGAAAAGCTAGAAGAATTTCAATCACTTGCACAGAAACGCATGAAAGTAGCCACAAAGACCCATAACGACCCACAGACGATAGAACATGATAACATAAAAGCCCAAAAATAGCGTGAACACTTGGTGTGTTCGGTGAGGCGTAGAGGGTCGGGCTTGCCCAGTCGGTGTGTCGGGCTCGGATTCGGACTTCGGGCTCGGACTTGTTCGGTGTCGGTGTCCACGCTTCCTTCTTCCCTTTGCCGTTTTTTTTTCTTGTTCGCCTCAGCTTCCAGGCCGTGTGAATAGCGAATAATTGTTCGGTGCAGCGTATACTGGGTGTCGTCAAAGCGAATTATTGTTCGTTTTGGCGTGCTGATCGGTGTGCTGCATTTCGAGCACCTGAATAATTGTTCGCTCTACGCCCAGCTTCCCAGCTGGGACTTCGGCCTAAACGAATAATTGTTCGGTCTTTTGCCAGGCTGGGTGTCGTTCATTCGCTTCATCCTGACCTCCATGTCGGGCTTCGGACTTCACAATTGTTCGGATTCTGACTTAGCCCTGGTGTCAGCAGTTGCCGCCTCAACTGCCGTGCCCAGCATGCGTAGCGAACTATTGTTCGTTTTAACCAGTTGGACGCCAGGACAAACCGAACAAAAAAAACACAAAAAAAATTTATTTAATGTTTGACAAGTAGGAACTAAATGCCTATAGTAATAGTACAAACAAACGAAACAGAAAAGGAGTCCGTTATGGATGATTTAAGACTTGATATTAATAGCGTTGAGTATTCAACAGAGCTATTAAAAAAACATTTCCCAAAAGGTGCTACTGTGTGGCTCGTCATCAGGCAAGTTTCAAGGTCTGGAATGTATAGGCATATCAGTTGTCATTCTGTCCACGATAGTGAAGTAAGTTGGCTTTCTTACCACGTCGCCAAAGTTCTCAAGTGGACTTACAAAGAGAAGACCCAATCCGTTGGGGTTGGTGGTTGTGGTATGGATATGGGGTTTCACCTTGTCTACAACATTGCAAGCATCCTTTACGATGATGGCTATGCACTCAAGCAGAGGTACATTTAAAAATGTTTTGGATGTTCTTGATTAACGGACTTGGTGTTCTAATTGGTTTCGGATTAGCTTTTTATTTATTACTAATTACATAGAAAGGGGGTTGTTCGGACTTAAAGCCAGAGCTTCTGCTCTGGTTTTTTTTGTTCGTTTTTTCGCCCAGTTCCTCCCTGGCTTCAGCCGAATTATTGTTCGTTTTTCCCACCAGCTGGGCGTAAAAGCGAATGATTGTTCGCTCACGCTTCCCCGGTAGAACTTACACCAGGCTGAAAAAAAGTCGCAGATTTCTGCGATTGTTCGCTCTGCCTCCGGGCACCCAGCTACACCCTGGCAGGAAGCTCGGCCTCGGACTGAACGATTGTTCGTTCTGGTGCCGGGCACCCAGCCTTCTTGCTGAAAGCCTTCAGCCTCAAGAGTGAACTATTGTTCGCTTTACGGACTCGGTGTCGGTGTCGGGCTTCGGAGTCGGTGTTCGGTGTCGGAACGACTGCCCAGTTGCCTCTTTTTCTGTTGTTTTCTGCCGTTTTTCCTGATTTTTAAGTCAAAAATAAGCGAACATTTATTACCTTTAAAGGTATACATTGCCTATGTTATTTGATATACTTTGATTCGCAAACATTAAACATTTTTTGAAAGGAAAAAAACGATGATTAACTTAGCAATAGGAATAGAAAAAGAATTTGATAATCTAGACTATTTTACTTTACGACGTGAGATTCAAGACAATTATCCTCACCTCAATTACTTGCGAATAATAGGCGATGGCAGTTTGAGGAATGGTGGCGAGGTAGTTTTTCCACCTTTATCATTTAATGCAGAGTCTACATGGTCTATTAATAGCGAGGTTAATGACATAATAATTCGACTAGGTGGAAGAATAACGACTCAATGTGGACAACATGTCCATATAGGTTTGAAACCTATTACTATGGATAGTGAACAATTTAACATTGAATCAATTGCCAAGTTTAGACAAGGTAAGTATTTCCAAGACTCTAATGATCATTTACAATTTGAGGTTATAAAGGATATTTGTTTTAGATATGCAAAGCATCAAGCGATTATAAATTCTGTTGTATCTAGGTCAAGACGTGGTTCAAGATACTGTTATGAAATCAATAACAGATTACCTCAGATAGAATCTTCTTCTAACATTAATCAATTAAAATCTTCTATTAGTGGCAAGTTTAATGCGATTAACTTAACTAACATTCATATATCTAGTAATGGTAAAATCGAGGGAAAAGGAACAATTGAGTTTAGGCAACATCAAGGAACACTATCAACAGAAAAACTTAAAAATTGGGTCGAGTTTCTAGTTAACTTAATAGACTATTCTAAGAACCATAGATTCACTTTAGTAGATCAAGGTTCAAGATATATTGAAAGATTAACTAATACGATGCCATATGGAACAAAGCTTTATAGAGTGTTTCAAATGTTGCAGACTCCCAATGGAGCAACGACTCAACAGATTATGAATCATTGTAATATTAATGATGCTAGATCTGTTAGAAGAACAATCAATACTATTAGACGTAAATTAGGATCGACTCAATCTGTCACAACATTGAATCAAGAATTTTATGGACATCTTAATGGTTCATCTAATGGTCAATATGATTTAAATGGTTATATAATACCTTTAGAAATAGAACGAATATCGCAAGGTTCTATACAATTAAATGATAGCGACGATTGTGTATGGTCTAATATGAGACAAGAATTAAAAACATGGTTTGATAATAGGATGACTAGGTTAAGATAACCTAGTCAATTTTCCTGATTTTAATCGGTGGGGTATAGGGATATATCCCACCTTTTTTATATTTGACTATCTGGGCAGACTTGCCTTGAGTTCACCACAAACACCCCCCAGCTTTTTGAAAAACGGCTGCCAAAAAAATTTTATAAAAAAATTTCTTGACCTTTCGGCACTGAACACCTACACCATAAATTATGAAAAAATACACATTACATGGTTTGGATGGAGAGCATACCTTGCCTCTATCTGGAAACCCAACGCAGATAATTGATCAAATCACTGACAAATCAGAGATGGCATTTAGAAATAGGGAAGATTTACGTAGGAGCTATGCGTCTATGGTGTCTGACTGTACTGGTGATTCTATTCGATTTGGCTCAGATGAGGAATTGATTGAGGACTTGGTTGAAAGTGGTGTGTTAGAGGAGCAAAAATGAAAAAAAATGAAGATAGTTTCAGCGACTGGAACGGAGAAAAGCTAAAAAAGCATAGAAGCAAGCTAAATCTCAGCCAAATAGACATGGCTAAGAAGATAGGTCTAAGCGAAAGAGGCTACAGATGCTATGAAACTGACAAGTATCGCATACCACTGTCTGTAAAGTACGCTGTTTTGTACTGGACAGAGGCGAAGAAGGCTGAAAAAGCCGTAAAAGAGCTGAAAGAATTTGATGATGACATCAAACCTTTAACAAAATATGAAAAAGAGCGTGTTTGGAAGCTTTGCAATGCTATAGATCATACGATTGATGATGCTAATAAGCGTCAAGATGAGCTTTGGGTGATGAGGTTACTGAATCAGAGCAATCGTGAAATGACAATGCTATTGCAAAAAGCAGTTTAGTGTATTAATATCTCCAAAAGAGCATTATTTTGGAGATTTTTCATGGCGAATGGACCTTTAGGTGGTTTTATGCCGACCCCTGCGTCACCATCACAA
>Ga0222719_10004721_pt1 | contig 11916 bp, 18 predicted proteins | sample C33_34DmetaG_FD_165039 | JGI IMG/M metagenome (GOLD analysis project Ga0222719, IMG submission 165039) | Estuarine water microbial communities from San Francisco Bay, California, United States - C33_34D | ecosystem: Environmental > Aquatic > Marine > Unclassified | place: USA: California...
AGTCATTTTGTGTCTCCATAAAAAAACCCGGAACCTTTTGAGCCCCGGGTTACGAATATTTTGCCAATACACTACCGCCCGGGACAGAATCCTAGAAGTAGTAGCAGGTTAGCAAAACGGTTCTTAATGTTCATAATAATATTTAGTTTGCCGTTGCAAACAACTTTTTCATATTTTCAAATACAATATTATACGCACTACACTCGTAACCGTAATCATCATAAAAGTCGTCATCGGTGTTAGCATCCATGTCCAAACGCTGTGCGGCACAGTGTTCTTCCCAAACACGATCCATTGCTTTCATGCCTTCCAACAAATCACCACGTCCATGACGAGTTATAATTTCACTCGCTTCGTTAAAAGACAATGAAGAAACATCATAATAACTTGGAATACGGAACATATCTTCTACACCTCATTTCCTAACTGTTATATACAGTATAGCCTAAACTAGGAAAAAAGTCAACCTTTTTTCCAAAAAGAAATGTTTTTTATTAGAATAAATTTTTAAAAGTAAATCTTGATTGATGACTCATAAAGTCAAAAAGTTTTTGATATTGCCCATTTGCATGTGCTTTTTTACATGCTTCCCAGCATTGATCTACCATGCCATCCAATGAGGCTCCGTGAACAGTTGGAATATTTACACCAGCAGTTTCCAATAAACCATCGTTCTTCCATGTATTGCCTTGTAATACAACAAAAGGTGTTTCGGCAATGCATGCTGCATACATTTCGTGATGTCGTCCTGTAATAAACCATTCTGCACTTCGAATGTCGTTGACCATCTCCGACCAACCTTGGTTGAAAATACTTACACGGTTTAAATCTTTTTTGTAACGATACAGTCCACGAAAGAACATTTCGCCGCATACCAGATCTTTGTTTACGATCTTTTGTTCGAGATGAGGTTTTTGCCAATAGGAAAAATCAAGATGCACATCTGCTTGAATGCCATATTTTGCAAGATACTTTTGTGACTTAACTTCGCGTACCGAAACATATGAGTTTTTTAATGTTTCCACTTCGATTTTGGTTAAGCTCATATCTTGAAATACGCTGTTTACAAGTGCCACTTTCTTTTTACAACGTAATGCTGTTGACATTATTTCCAATAAATCAACAGCATTTTGCTGTCGATGGTGCATGGTGCCTTCGCCATTTACAACAATAGCATTGCACTGTTTGAAACTATGCGATTCTCTAACAACCTTGGGGTCAACTTGAAAAAAATTATCTACAATTTCGTGTTCCGAAACTGCTAGTTCATGGTTTAGATATTTCATGACTTGTTCGCAGCCATAATGATATTGTCTTGTATCGTTGCAAACAACAACTTTCATAAAGAACTATTTTTTGTTGCGGCCGGCACAGTGTGCTTTTTGTGAAAAGCCTTTGGGATTGTTACAGTCAATACTGCGTTTGTATTTTTCGCTCCATTTTTCTACAACATAATCTTCGCCGAGGTCTATTTCACGGCCTTTGGCAATTGAACGAGCTCCTTGTTTTTCTTGGAAGTCTTCTAGTTGTTTTAATGCCCTTATTTTGTAAGTAAGGGCAGTGTTTTTATAAAGCACATAATCTGTGTTGCTGTACATGCCACGTTCAAGTGCTTGCAATGCACTTCGCAGGTCTCTAATTGCACTTGATCGCAATGACTGCTCGTCGTATGTACCTATTCCACCGCTTGGACGAATTTGTAACCCACTTTCGGGATCATTTATCAGTGTAGCTTCGCTTACACTTTCGCCAAGCACACTGCTTAATAGGTCGATGGTTTTATCCAATAACGCATTGTTGTTGCTGATTTTTGGATATAGTGTAGCAACAAGTTCTCTACGTTGTTGATCGTTCATATCCGGCCATCCTTGGCGGATTTGAGTCGCACTGGTCATATCAGCACCGAATGTTACAGTAGGCACATAATCCATATATGCAAATTGTGACATGGTTTTCATGTCTTTGCCTGCAGGTTGTAGATATCCGGGACTGCCATCTTTTTTGGTGTAACCAGGTTTAGGACTTTGGTCTCGATCTTTGTCGCTGCGTACAAAAATTACAACTGTATCATCTGGGTTGTACTTGCTGAGTATTTCACGGGGAGCAAAAGGACTTTTCACTTGTACAAATTCAGAATTTGGAATGCCGGCCAGTTTAGCAAGAGATTGTTTTACTCGAAAAGGAAATGGTCTTTCCGTTTGCACATCTGTTGCTGCAAGATATACATCTGCACCAGGATAACGTTTTTTAGCCTGGTTGTATAGTGCAAGATGTCCTTGATGGAACGGATGGTATCCGCCAGGAATAATAACCACTGTTTTCATAAGTGTATTTATGTTAACACAGATTAACCAACCAGTCAATTGGATCGTGGTCAAAAGTCATGCTTACAACACCATTATATCCTAGTGCTCCATAAAAAGGTTCTGTAACAAAATCAGTTGCACCATTGTTGTTGTGTGTATAGGTACAGCATTGTATCCATTTATTTGTTACATCAACATTTGCCAGTGTTACTCTTGCAACATTCAGTAGAACACTGTCAACTATTTTGCCATCTTGGATGATTGTATGACAATCTTTTTTGTTGGTCATTGTTAAAGTAACCATGTCGCCTTTGCCGACATCGATGATTTCGGAACATGGGTTACAGGGAAAATTTATAGCTATAGTTTGCTGATCTTTTTCCAGCTGATCTTTTCCCAAGTAAAAAGAAGGTGCTTCAGTGGTCACTGGTCCACTGACCGTGAAAGTAAAAATGAGATTGTACATCTCAGTAAGACAGAGTGGCCTTGTTTATAGTACCTGCTGTAAAATCAGTCACAGCTGCTCTTATCCAGGTAAAATTACCAGTAATGTTTACACTTACGTTATCTGTGTACTCGCTGATTCCATCAGATGGAAAAGTATAAACATCAAACCAATCGCTGGTAGTTGGTGTAGTTGCTAGTGAGGCTTGTATTTTTACCACACCTACTAATGCGGTTGTAAAAAGAGCCACAGTTTGCAATTCATTGCCTTGCAAATAATAGCTGGCTGCTTTTTGTCTATCGCCTTCAAAATCTAAACTACTGCCGTCATAGTTTCCACTGGCAGTGCCGTATGTGGTGCTAGGTAAAAGTTGTAAACTACTGGTTTTCACTGTTTAATCCGCTGATTGTATTTCTACAAGAACACCTGACCCTGCGAGCTCTTGCAGCACTGCATACAGTTGCTCTGCGGTATCCACACTTAGAATATCTGATTCTGGTGCATCATCTTTTAATAGTTTGCTTAACTTTATTACGAGTACTTTTTCTTGAATCTTTGCCATAATACTATTTATAGATAAGAATTTCTTTTGTTTGCTTAATAACGCCAGGAACTATCAACATTAATAATGTTAGTAATCTCTTGTCATTGTGATCGATAAACCAAGTATCCTGTAACCAACGCCCAAAAATGTGAACACGGTTGGTTTTTAACCAATGTTTCATGCTAGGGCAAGGTTTGATATCTTGTGATTCTATCCATTTTGATAAATGCAAATGAGTTTCTTCAGTTAAACGCATTCTGTTAAAATATGTTCTATGTGTATAATCGCTTTTTTTCAATAGTACATTATTTGTATTGCCTACTAACTTAACTTTCGAAACTTCTTTTAATCGAAAATCATCATAATCAGACAGTTCTTTAATTATTTCTAAATCATTGGAATAAAATCGCAAACATGATCCTTCAATTACTGCCTTAGAATCTTTTTTGTATTTTTGTAAAAAATACAGCAGTTTACAAAGACTAATTTGGTAATTATAAGGATCTTCTTTGTGATAAGGCCGTCCTTTGTCATGTAACCCCCACAACATCTTGGTGTTTATATCCATGTTCTTTCGAATATAGCATGCGTGTTCAATATCCTCTTCGTTTTGTCTAGGCCAATCTCTGAGGAAATAACAAAAAGGAACTATACCCTGAAATCTGTAATCAAATTTTTGGTACCATAAACTGTTACGAATTTCTATTAGTGGATTATCTACTGTGTGTCTAGGTCGGTACATTTTCTTTTTCTTTGTCTTTGATTATAATTTCAGAATTATAATCAACAATAAGTGTTGTATCTTTTAATGCATCAAACAATATTTTTTTACTTAACGGCACAGCAATGTTGCTTTCAATAAAACGCTGTATAGGTCTAGCACCCATTGCATTATCATACCCTTTTTCGATTATATAATCAATGGCCGATTCAGTTAGTTCAATGTTGATATTTTTGTCTGCCAATCGTGTTTTCAATTGATTGACAAACTTTACAACAACCTTGCGTATACTCAATGCATCTAGTTTTTTGAATTTGCACACAACATCGATCCTGTTTCGCATTTCAGGGCTGAAAAATTCTTTCAAGGCTTTGTCTTCTTCGCCAGTTTGTTGTAGTTGTCCAAATCCGATTGTGTTTTTATCGTTGGCTCTTGCACCTAGGTTACTGGTCATTATAATAATACAATTTTTTACACTTACTGTTTTACCATTGGTACCTGTAACTGTGCCACTGTCCAACATCTGCAAAAACACATTGTAAACATCAGGGTGTGCTTTTTCTACTTCGTCAAACAACAGAATACTAAAAGGATTTTTACTGATGTCGTTTATCAGTCTGCCGCCGCCTTGGCTGCTATCTCCAAATCCAACATATCCAGGAGGTGCTCCTAATAGACTGCTGATACTGTGTCGTTCTTGATATTCGCTCATGTCATATTTCAGCAGTGGCATATCCAAGTTAGCACTCAGAAGTCTAGCAAGTTCAGTTTTACCTGTGCCAGTTGGGCCAAGAAAAAGCATACTGCTTTGAGGCTTGCCTGGATCAGCTAGTCCTCCGAAACTCATGTAAACCTTGTCTAAAACTTCATCAACCACCTGTTCTTGCCCATACAACTTGTCTTTGATAGCACTTTCAAGATTTTTTATTATACCACTGGTATTGCTGTTTAGTTTGTCTTCGGGAATACCAGTGATACCACTGAGACGTTGTACCACAGCAGACTTGTCTACAATTTTTTTATCGCTGTTGTTTTTAACATAAGCACAGGCAGTGTCAATAATATCAACACTTTTATCTGGATTTTTACGATTGTTAATATATCTACAGCTAAGACTAACTGCCGTTTCAATCGCTGTTGGATGAATTTCAACACTGTGATAATCTTGTAGTCTGTTTATCAACCCATTAATGATTGCCACTGTGGTTTCTTGATTTGGCTCGTCTACAACAACATTATAAAAACGTCGCATCAAAGCACGATCTTTTTCAAAAGTTTCGTAGTACTCTTCCCAAGTAGTGCTGGCAATTACTTTGACTTTACCACTGGTGATATGTGGCTTGAGCATGTTTGCAAAATCAAGACCTTCTCCTTTGCTTACACTTCCTGCACCCTTAATTGTGTGTGCTTCGTCTATAAAAAGAATACTGTTATCAATGCTTTCCAATGCTTCGAGTACATTTTTGAGTTTTTCCTCAAAATCACCTCTGTACTTGCTGCCTGCTACAAGGTTACCTACTTCTAAACTCCATACAGTGCATGATTCCATCCACTGTGGTACTTTCTTGTCAACAATGTTTTGTGCAAGGCCTTCTACAATAGCAGTTTTACCAACACCAGGCTCGCCAATGAGCATGACATTTGCTTTCCATTTTTTAGCCAACACCGTGGTCATTTCATTGAGTTCGTGCTCTCTACCTATCATAGGATCAAGTAAACCACTCTTGGCTTTGTCAGTAATATTTGTGCAAAATTCATACAGTACTCTTTCCGCTTGGCTATGATTCATTTCATCAGAGTCTTGGCTGTATGTTTTTTGCCAAAAAACAGTAAATTCTTCTCTAGTGATATCTTGTTTCAATAGGAAATATTGTGCATAACTGTTTTGTTCAGCCATGATAGCAAGATAAAGATCAATGGTTTCAACATGCTCTCTTCCACTGAACAATACTTGAGTCATTGCACGATTAAAAATTCTTTCAAGTCCACTGGTCTTTCTTGGCTTAGAATCAGCTTCTACTACAATCATACTACTAAGCGTATCAAGATAAGCATCTAGTTCTGCAACCAATTGTGCTGTATCTGCTCCAAAATCACTGAGGCATTTTTCAAAAGGTGGGTGCTGTACCAATGCCAATAAAAGATGTTCACAGGTTACATATTCATGTTTAGACTTGCTGGCTATTTCAGTGGCATGTTCAAGAATGTATTCTATTTCTTTGTTATGATTCATCTATTCTGGTAATCCTTTATAGTATTTAACAATTCTTCTGGCAATGATTGTGGTATGCTTGCCTTTATTTTAACATACATGTTGCCTTTGTGCAAACCTTTTTGTACACCCATTGCTGCAATCTTCTGGACTGTGCCAGGTTGAGTGCCTGGTGCGATTTTAAGTTTTATTTTTGTATCCCATATGGTAGGTACAATAATGTCAACGCCTGTAATCAAATCAAAAACATCTACTGTTTGGTCAATGTGTATATCAAGATTGCTTCTCCGAAAGTAGTTGTCTTCTAGCACACGATAGATAACAATTAAATCTTTTCCATGCAGCAATCTTGGATAACGCACTTGATCCCCGTTGTTTACTCCTTGGGGAACTTGAATTTCGAGTGCTTGTCTCATGCCTGCAATTGCTACATGTTCAATACCACCTTTGATTGCAGTAAAAAAATTAACAGGAATTTGTATTTTTTGCACTCTGTGAAAGTTTCTATCCTGAAAAGGATGCTGACCATTGCTACCAAAGATACTATCAAAAATGTCGTTCATGCTGTGTGTACTATAATCCCATTGGGTCTGTGGATTATCGTATTCAGCTTTGGATTGAGGATTACTCAAAGCATCATAGGCTTCTTGCACTTTGGCAAACTGATCTGGGTCGCCGCCACGATCTGGATGATGTTTCATTGCTAGTTTGCGATAAGCACGTTTGATCGCTTGTTCGTCGGCAGTTCTATCTACGCCAAGAACTTGATAGTAATCCATTTAGTTTGTCCAGAATCCGATGTTTTGTATGCCTCCCTGGCTGACTTTGCACACTATAAGGCATTTTTAAATAATACTTGGAGTGATAAGAGTCTAATTTTTTATAATACTGAGTATACGGCACAGTGTCAATGAAGTTGGTAAAACTAAAGTAATTTAGGTAAAAATATTCATCATCGCCTATACTGTCGCTATATGATAGATTTATATACTGCGATAATATTTTCAGTTCATTGTCGTGTTGTAACCAGCTCATCCAACGGCCATGATCCTCTGATTTTACCAGCCAGACACTGCTGTCTCCAATAATTATGGGTTTAACTAGGCCTTTCTCGGATACAGCATGTACTGCTCTTGTTACACTAGGCCACTTGTTATTGCCATAATCGTCCTGGCAAATTATGCCATTGTTTGATAAGGTGTTTATTGAAAATAAAAGGTCATTTTCAACAGTTGCTCGATTTTTGTCTCCGTCAAGATGCACGTATCCTAAGCATTTAAAATCATCACTGGATAATGTTTGACTGTTTTTACATACGTGTTGTGTTTTACTTTTAGCAAAAAAGCCATTTAGCGGAACAAAATCATCTAATCTTTGCTGGCTAGAATCAATTGCATAGTAGGTTGTTTTATATTTTTCACTAAGTTCTTGTAATGCACTGCTACTCCCGCCAACTCCTATTTCTGCAATGGGTTTTTGGGTATGCTGTATAGCAAGATAGCCTAGATAATAAAACAACAATGTATCGCTGTAACTTTTTAGACTGCACAATGCAAGTTTTTTACTAGCATTCTTTAGAAATTGAGCGTTATTTAAGATCATAATTTTTAATTTTCGTGGCTATGTCCTTACCGAATAATTTAAATGTTTCTGGACCACTGTGACTGTTATCTCGTGCCAGATCAATTTGATCATACTCTGGAATATAGGTAGCCCCTATCTTGTCAAGTTCATTGTAAACAAAGTCACGCTCGTCGGGCTCTGCAAATTTTGGAACAAATGTGTATACAATTTGAGTAAAATTCTTTTTTTGTTCAATTTGTTTTACTAGATCCAGTGTATGTTTGGCACCGGCCCAATCGAATAACAAGTCTTGTTTATAATGTATTTGTCCACTTTCTTCTGCACCTGTCATCTTGCATATCTTTTGAAAATAGTCATCTTGTGCAACAGCGTCCTGTATTTCTTTTGACAGTTTTTTGTAATCAGAAAATGATTTAATTTGTTTAGGCCAGTTTTCAAGTCTAATTGCTTGATAAAGCCATTCCAGTTCTTGATCCTGAGCCTGTTGTTTATCTAACTCCCATCTTGTTGTAAAGCTCCATTGTATTACAATATTTTTTGGGCTTACATCACTGTCGAGAATGTTGTGGACCTGTCTTGCTATCCAGTTGTTGCTTGCTCGTTGTATGCTTATATCTATACAACGACGTTGTGTCAAACTCTCAACTACCCTAGGTGGAGCATGCTGATAAGCTACACCGGTGCCCAATAATTCACTGCCTCCAACAAACCAAACTACATTAGATAAATCACTGGGCCATTCGCGATCTCTAAAACCGCGACTGTTAAAAATGTATTCAATAGGAGTAGTCCAATTGGAGTTACAACTCTCTGGCTGGTCAGTGGCAAACCAAAATAAGTGTTGATTTTCTCGCGAAATATTACGCAAATTTTGAACTAACATGTATTATACGTCGTAGTATTTTGGTTGGCTGGGTACTTTGATGTAGTCATCGTCTTCGGGCTGTAATTCGGTAACGGCCACTATGGTTTTCTTGATAACATCTTCGTACTTGTTGTCTGTGAGGTTGTAGAACACTTCTTTTTCGCCTTGTGCAGAGAAGTCAGGCTTGGTGACAATCTTTTCAATGATGTCACCTGTTTTCCAATGTCTAAATTTTAGTCTATATTGTTGTGTCATTCACCTACCACTGTTTCGCTTACAGGTACATCATCTGCATTTGGATCCACAGGTTTAACTGCATCCTCATAGTACACAATTATCTGTGTTTGTTGATTTAAGTAACGACGCATTTCTGCAATGTTAAGAGCAAGATTTTCATAGTCTCGCATTGACAACGCAACGTAAGCTAGCTCACCGTGCATCTGTTTAAACTCTTCAATAAAGTCATTGAGGTTTTCTTGATTAACTACGTATACTTTTACATCAGTTAACTGTACTGGTTTCGGTCGTGCCACTGTTGGAACTATTGTTTTCTCCAACTTTGTCACTACTTTGATCTCCGGTTCCGGAGCTGGCGGGCTGAACAGGCTGCAACCAGTCAGGAAGAGGCTTATCCCCAGCACCGCCAGTATCCTTTTCAATTCCACGCCATAGTTTTGCTGTTGCACCATTCATTTTACCTTCTAGTTTTTCGGCATTCTTTAAAGCTTCCTGAACCAAATTATAACGACTAAATTTAGCTCTTAGTTCATCACCATATGCTTCTGCTTTTTGTAGTTTAATATTTAACTGATTCATCAATTCTTGATTTTTTACCATCTCAGCTTTCATAAGATTCATTGAATCTTCACTGATTTGTACGGCTGTTTCAAGCTTGGCGTTGTTTTCACGCAGTGTTGCAATGGTTGCTTGAGTGCTATCGTAATAGTACTTGGCACCATAACCAACTGTGCCAAGTATACCTAATATGAATATTAAAGCGTAAACCTTAAGCATTGATCCCTTCGCTATACTGTGTCTTTCCGTCTATACGACTAGCTGTAAGAATAGATCTTCTGTTATCTCCGTCAGCTTTATAACTAACATGTACCCAACCACTGTCAGGAATGCCAGGAGTATAGAACTCCAGAATGAGTTGGTCGAATTCGAGGTTGTCTCTAATCCATTCTGCTAATTCCGCGTTAGCCACGCCCGGAACTTCGATATCAGCTGCTTCGCCTTTGCAATGCTGGCTCGTAGCAGATCCGCCGACAGCAGCATTAAGCTCAGGGGAGCGATAACCACTGTTAAGCACAGTAGGACCAAAGTGATCTCGTACAGGTTGTACAACATTCTCGAAAAGAGCGACCGCTGCATCTAAATGATCTCCCTCAGGGGTATTGTCAATGCCCTTACGCTCCGCGGTCTGTGACTTTGTAAACTCGGCCATTGAGAAATTTTTACTTAGTTTCATGATTGTTTCCTTAAAGTTCTCCGTGTAATCTCATTTCTGCCCTTATTTTTGTAGCAGAAATATCGTGAATCGTTGTGCCTAAATCATGTTGAGTAAAGGTGTAGCCTACACCTCGTCCATAACTTATATCAACGATGTTTGGCACCTGCATAATAACATAATGCTCGTTCTCATAAAAGTATTCTTTTGCTAGTGCTTCTCGAATATTTATAACCACTCTGCTGAAGTCAAAAGGATTATCATTTTGGCCTGGTACTCGAGCATTTGCTTCTACATCCTTGGGAACATCTCTGCACATGATAACCACTTGTCCGGTTTCAGCAAGTGCTTTTTTAAACAAAGCAGTGTGTCCATCATGCCAAGGTTGCCATCTTCCTAACATCTGTGTTGTAGGCTTCTTCCAATCAAATTTCATATTTTTCCTATTTTTTTGATAAAATTTCTTCAGCTAGTGTTTGTATTTCTTGGTCGGACAAATAATTTGTTATATGATAATCCGCTTCTAGAGGTTTTTCAAATACATTGTTTGTATTCTCAAACCTTCCTTCTTTGATTGTGTCTATCCAGATTGTGATGCCTGGTTTAAATAGCTGTCTTGTAATTTCAGTAGGACACACAAAATCACAAATTACCCAACGTCCTTGATTCAGTTCAAAGTCGGCAATGTTACGCATACGCATGGATTGACGTTGTCTTGCTTCAGTTGAAAACTCCCAATCATTTGCCATTTCACGCATACGATCTGCATTAAACCAAGCCGCATTTAAATGTTTTTGTAGTCTTTCTGCCAAGTGGGTTTTGCCTGCACCAGGCAAACCCATGATTAGTATTTTTTTCATTAAATTTTGTAAATGTGTTTTGCAGTAGCGTCTGCGATGATTTGCTCTGTTTTTGCTGATTTAATTCCAGTTAACATAATTGCCACTTTAGGATCGTAACTTGCATTTGCACTTGCATGCGGTGCATTTTGCCAATCAAACCATATAATATCGCCAGCTTTCCAATGTTGTACATCGCAAGTACCAATTTCAAAAAATTGACCTGGAACCCAGTCGGTTAAGAATATGTGAAATCGTATTACCGAATCTGGATTATCTGGATTTCGATCTTCAAGTTTGTCTATGTGAATGTTCCACATCTGTCCTAACCGTTGAACGTGGACTCTGGCTTCAGGATCAATTAATCCGAAAAAATCTACCATTTTTTGCAATGTCGGCAAGTCTTTGATGTCCCCAGAATATTTTTCTGAAACAACAAGATCTGCATCTCCACCTGCATTGGCAATATCTGCTTGTTCTTGGCTAAGCATATCACTAACAGTATCTCCTTTACGGGTAGCCCATGTAACAGGAGTAGAATTTTCTAGCACTGTTGCAAGTTCGCTGCTCCAGTCTCCTTGGAATTTTCCTGCTTTAAAAACGTACTGCCCGGGCATATCTAACATATCATGATTAAAATGATAGTTGCTTTTTGCTTTACCATACGCCCAGTTACTGGTAAAGTCGCTTTTGTTTAGTGACATTGTTAGTTCCTCATTACTAAACTATTTACACAATTTTAACTTATTCTACAAGTTTTGGCTTGTAAATACTAGCAAGCCCTAGTGCTTCTGTGTTAAAAGTTACAAGATCATTCAATGCTTTTGCAGTGATGAATGTCATAAGTGTATCACGATGCTTGTTGCCAGCATCTCCTACGATCCATTCATAGTTACCAACTTTCTTTTGAATGTTAGCAACTGCGGTTGCATCTCGACTCATAGCAGTCA
>Ga0222719_10004722_pt1 | contig 11914 bp, 11 predicted proteins | sample C33_34DmetaG_FD_165039 | JGI IMG/M metagenome (GOLD analysis project Ga0222719, IMG submission 165039) | Estuarine water microbial communities from San Francisco Bay, California, United States - C33_34D | ecosystem: Environmental > Aquatic > Marine > Unclassified | place: USA: California...
CATAGGGGTTTTATTTCCTCAAACCAGAAGTCTTGCTCTATGGGGAATTATAGCTATGCTTTTAGTGTTTTTATTGGTCCATGTAAATATGCTTTTCCCAGCCAATAGTCTTGGAATATCTGTTTGGATTCTTTGGCTAAGAATACCACTTCAATTTTTACTGATTTATTGGGCTTACACTAATATAGGATAACCCCTAATCGGAGAGTTTTTCATTTACACCAATGGATACAATCCAAATCTCTTCTAATCCATTGATATCATTGCCTTAAGATAAGATTTCTTTGTAGTTGTTTTAGGGGGAGTTGTTTGGGGAAAGTTTGTAGTGTGATGGATATAACCCTAGACCTAAGCATTTAAGACATTAAATACTAGTTAATTCATTTATACCCCTGTTAGCTAAATAGTTATATTCTATAAAGGATATGTTTTACCTAAAGGAACATAAGATTCAATAGGTACTATTTCATTACTGATAGCGTCATATGCTCATAATCAAGTGTTTAATATTATTTAACGTTAAATATTTGTTAAAATGCCTAGCAAATACGAGGCACTTTGTGTTTCGATTTGATAATAGAACAACTAATCTAAAAACTAAACAAATGAAAAAAGTGATTTTATTAATGTTGTTGCCTATTATCGGACACTCTCAATATGACTATGCATTAAAACTTCATAACAATGCAAGAGAAATTTACCCAAATTATTCCATTGATTATGATCGCATGGATGAAAATAACTATGGAGAAGTTTCTTTTTTAACCTACTCGGAAAAGTTGTCTGAAGAAGCCCAAAAAAGAGCTGATATATTGGCAGAGGAATTTTTTAAGTGGTACGATAGTGATCACAATGAGAATTTTTGGTTTACAGAGATCGCTATTGGAAGTGATGGAAGTAAAGTTTTCCTTTCAGATAGAGAGTATGTTACTAATGCAGTTTTGAATTGGACTCAGCTAGAATTTGATTATCAGAAGTATTTGGATGGAGAGGAAGTATGTTATGACTCCAAGGATATATCCGACTTTCTACACGTAGTTTGGGGAACAATTACAGAAGTTGGTTTTGGAATTTCTAGAAGTGAAGAGCATGTTTTTGTTGTTGCTTCTTATGGCTATAATATCTCTAACTAACAAGATCTTAAACCTTAACAGTCATAATATGAGTATACCACCGATATGTAATATTTGTAAAAAGGAAGAGGACTTTTGGGTAAATATAAGTAACCGAAAAAAGTTTAATGAGTATTTTGAAAACTATGTGTGTGTTGAATGTGAAAAAAACTATAGATAGGTAAAAAATTCTCTTAGACCTGAAGGGATAGAGTCTTGATGGAAGTTTCCATTTTTTTCCCAGTTGTAAGATCCTTGCCTTTTACTGAGAATGAAATCAATTATGATATTTTTTGGGATGATGTAATAACCCTTAGGGTGTTTGCCATTATTTGGTAAAACATTCAACTTAAAGAATCTATATTCATTCTTTAGAAGATCTTTTAAGATTGATTCACTTACAAAGAACCTTGTTTTTTGAATCTCATAATTTTGATCAGTCTTCATTTCGTCAAGGTATTTATTTTCTACTTTATTTTCTGTCAATTGCAGAGAAAATAGATTACCGATTTTTTTACCAATCTCTTCTTTGTTGCTAAACGGCATAAATGGAGTTATCTGACTGCTCCCCCAGACTAAGTTAGTTTGAAAGTCATCAATTGTAATTTTAAAATGCTCTACACTATAGACTATGCCATTTTTAGAAACCTTTTGTTCGATTGTTCCAATATATTCTGCATCTAATAAATTTAAGTACCCTTTTTTTAATGACATGATTATTAAATCAGGTCTTAACTCCTTTATTAAATTAGACCATAATCTGTAGCCCTCCTTAAATAACAAATCTTTTTCTGAGTTTTCTAAACCTGACCATGTAGGATTTGTTGCTATGGGGGAACAAAAGTCAGTATGTATAGCAGTTCGGTACCCATTCCTTTTATAAAAACAATATTCCATTCCATTTAATACAGCTTTCAAACCTGTAGAGGCATCTTCTTTTTTACCAAACCATTTAGTGTAGGGATTAATGTTGAAGTAGTCTGACAGCGATATCTCTAAGTTTAAAATATTCTTAGAATATTTTGGAAATCTATGATATGAATACTCACCTTCTTCGTTTAAAAACTCTTTGTCTGATGGATTTAGAGCAGCTGTTACAATTTTAAAGTCTTGTTTGAAATAGGATTTAATGTCTCCAAAAAACAAGATTGGTAATGCAGGATTAACCACATAGCTTAATTGCTTGACTTTTTCATAATGTTTGATAGCGTCATTAAGAAGTTTAGTTGTAAGAACTGTATTCATCTACTCTCTATATTTATAATAAGCAACTTTTCCTTCCCACCAGTCCATAGGCATATCTCTAATATCGCCTTTCCACCTCATGTTCCAAACTTTGAAATACTTGTTCTCTTTCAGGCATTTCTCTAGGATAACTTTCACATCATCTACATCCATTCCCATGCCTGTATATCCAAACCATCCCAAATAAATCATGTTCATCCTAAGATCCACTTTTGGAAACTTCTTCTTGAACTTTTTCATTAGTGGTTGAAGTTCTGGGTGTGATATTAGTTCTTCAGAATACATTTCTTTAAATTTAGTGACTTTGAATTTAAACGTAGACACTTCATGAGTAATTCAACAAAATTCGAACAAAAGCTATTTAAAGCTGCAGATAAGCTGAGAAAGAACATTGATGCTGCAGAGTATAAGTATGTTGTACTTGGACTAATCTTTATAAAGTATATCTCAGAAACCTTCAATGAACTCTACGAAAAGCTCGAAGCAGATGAGTTTTCAGATCCAGAAGATAGAGACGAGTATTTAGCTGAGAATGTGTTCTTTGTTCCCTCAAACGCAAGATGGTCTCACCTTCATGATAATGCCAAACTACCTTCTATAGGAGAGATTATAGACGAGGCTATGGAGGCAATTGAAAAGGAAAATAAAGAACTTAAAAACGTACTTCCTAAATTGTATGGCAAAGCTAACCTTGACAAAGCATCATTAGGACAACTGATTGACCTCATCTCTAATACTGAGCTCCAGGCAGAGAATGAAAAGTCAAAGGATCTGTTTGGAAGAGTGTATGAATACTTCTTAGGTGAGTTTGCTAACGCAGAAGGAAAAAAAGGTGGACAGTTCTACACGCCTAAGGCTATAGTGAAACTCATGGTAGAAATGATAGAACCATACAAGGGAAGAGTTTATGACCCTGCCTGTGGTTCTGGTGGTATGTTTGTTATGAGTGAGAAGTTTGTTACTGAGCATCAAGGAAATATTAGTGACATAACAGTCTATGGGCAAGAGAGTAACCAGACTACATGGAAGCTTTCTAAGATGAACTTAGCCATTAGAAACATAAACTCACAGTTTGTGTCATGGAATACAGAGGGGTCATTTTTAAATGATGCTCATCCAGATTTAAAAGCAGATTTCATCCTAGCAAACCCACCATTTAACCAAAAAGAATGGGGGATAGATATTCTTCAAGATGATGCAAGATGGAAGCATGGAATGCCTCCAAGTGGAAACGCCAACTTTGGATGGATGATGCACATGCTGTATCACTTAGCACCAGGTGGAGTATTATCCACTGTTCTTGCCAATGGATCACTTAGCTCAAACACTTCAGGAGAGGGAGAGATAAGACAGAGATTAGTTGAAGAGGATTTAGTAGAATGTATCGTTGCACTTCCGAAGCAGTTATTCTATAATACAGGTATTCCTGCATGTCTTTGGTTCTTGAGAAGAGAGAAGGCAAATCATAGTAAAGAGGTTTTATTTATTGACGCTTCTGAGATGGGCTTTATGAAAGACCGTGTACATAGAGATTTAGCCGATGACGATATAGAAACCATAACAGACACTTACCATAACTGGAGAAAAGGGAACGGATATGAAGATGTAAAAGGTTACTGCAAGAGTGCTACAATTGAAGAAATTCAAAAGCATAAGCACGTACTTACTCCTGGAAGGTATGTTGGTATTCCTGATGAAGAGGATGATGGGATTCCTTTTGAAGAAAAGATGGCTGATTTGTCAGCGACCTTGAAAGAGCAAATGGAAAAGGAGGCTGAGCTGAATAAAGAAATTAAGGATCAACTTTCTAATATTGGAGTTAATCTATAAGTATGGGAGTTGAAAACAATATACCAGAAGGTTGGGTTAAGAGTACAATAGGTGAATTAACGTATTTTATTGGAGAAAAAATAAGCCCCACTGAACTAACAGTATACAACTATATTTCTACTGAAAACTTATTATCTGATAAGAAAGGTGTTGTTGTTTCTTCTAATTTGCCAAATGTTTCAAAAGTTAATGAGTTTAGAATTGGTGACATCTTGTTTTCGAATATTAGAACATATTTTAAAAAGGTTTGGCAAGCAAATATCAACGGAGGGGCTTCTAATGATGTTCTAATTTTCAGACCCTTAGATGAAAGCCAGCTCAATAAATCTTATCTGTATCGAATTATTTCCTCAGACCTATTTATAGATTTTACCGTCAAAACTGCAAAAGGCACAAAAATGCCTCGTGGGGATAAAAATGCAATGAAGCTATTTCGAGTAGCCCTCCCACCCCTCCCAGAACAAAAAGCCATTGCCAAAGTCTTAACCGCTTTTGATGATAAAATAGAGTTATTACAAGCACAAAACAATACCCTAGAAACTATGGCTCAAACCATTTTTAAGGAGTGGTTTGGGAAATATCAGATTGGAGATGAATTGCCTGAGGGATGGAAAGTTGGTGATATATACAATGTATTAGAGGTTCAATACGGATATCCTTTTAAATCCAAATTATTCAATGAGAATAAAGAAGGGTTACCTCTTATTAGAATTAGAGATATTCGAAAAGGAGTTACAGGATTTTACACAACCGAAGACTACGAAGAGGAATATATAATAAGACCTGGTGATGTACTTGCAGGAATGGATGCGGTATTTGAGCCTTACTTATGGTCAGGGGGCAAAGGTTTATTAAATCAAAGAGCATGTCGATTTATCCCAAAGGATTTTGTGTCAAGAATTTTTGTTTTTGAGTTTATGAAACCTCATTTGTCATTTTATGAAAAAACTAAAGTCGGAACAACTGTAATACACTTAGGTAAAGGAGATTTAGACTTTATAGAGACTGTCATACCTGACAAAGAATCGTTATTGAAATTTAAAACCCTTTCTACACCTATTGAAGAAAAAATAATCAACAATCAACAGGAAATCCAATCACTTACCAAAACAAGAGACACTCTACTTCCAAAACTAATGAGTGGTCAGGTTAGAGTTAAAAACTTAAAACAAACTTCTGATGCTTAATGAAGACCTCATAGAAATGGCATTTATTGATCAGCTAACTGGTCAAGGATTTGAGTTTCATCATGGTCCTGACATAGCACCTGATTCAGATAATCCTCAGCGGAAGAATTTTGATAGTGTTGTCTTTGAAAACGAGCTTTTAAAAGCTATTGAGAAACTCAATCCAGGTGTACCATCATCTGCAATTACAGAAGCGCATCAAAAAGTACTGAAATTAGGCACAGAGGATGTCATGGAAAACAACGAGCGTTTCCACACCTATCTTACTAATGGAGTACCTGTTGAGTATACTAAAGATGGAGAAGCTAAAGGAGTTAATGTTGATCTATTAGATATAGAAAACCCAGAAAACAATTCCTTTTGGGCAGTCAATCAGCTTGTAATCATTGAAAATAAACTCAACAGAAGACTTGATGTAGCAATATATGTGAATGGTTTACCTCTTGTAGTAGTCGAGCTAAAAAATGCTACCAGTGAAAAGGCAACCATTCGTAACGCCTACACTCAAATTCAAAACTATAAAAAGGATGTGCCAAGTATCTTTTTCTACAACGCCCTTTGTGTTATCTCAGATGGTATTGATGCTAAAGTATCCAGTTTATCAGCACCCTTTACTCGATATTTAAGCTGGAAGGCTAAAGAAGATAGTGGAGTGCAAACAGACCTTCAGGTCATGACAAAGCAAATGTTTGATAAGAGAGTTTTGCTTAACCTTATCAGATACTGTACAGTCTTTGAGGCAGAAGAAAAGAAGGATGAAAAAACAGGTCTTGTATCTATATCAAAGATTAAAAAAGTAGCAGCATATCATCAGTATTATGCAGTTCAAAAGGCGGTTAATCAAACTATAAGAGCGACTGATGCTGAAGATGGAGATAGAAAGGTTGGAGTGGTATGGCATACTCAAGGAAGTGGAAAGTCACTATCGATGGTGTTCTACAGTGGACAGATAATCACTCATCCAAAGATGAAGAATCCAACCATTGTGATCCTAACTGATAGAAATGATTTGGACGATCAGCTATTTGGAACATTTGGCAATTGTGTTGGACTCTTAAGACAAACTCCTATTCAAGCAAAAAGTAGAGACCATATCAAGGAGCTTCTCAAAGTCTCTGGAGGAGGTGTCATTTTCACAACAATCCAAAAATTTAGCCCTGAAGAAGGTAGTGTTTACGACACCCTCTCAGAGAGAACTAATATTGTTGTTGTAGCTGACGAGGCTCACAGGAGTCAGTATGGATTTAAAGGGCGTTTGGTTGAGGTAGAAGAAGGTTCAGAGATTCGATATGGAAATGCCAAGTACATGCGAGATGCACTGCCTAATGCCTCTTATATTGGGTTTACAGGAACACCTATAGAGAAGGAAGATAAGTCTACTCCAGCAGTCTTTGGAGACTATATAGACGTCTATGATATAAAGCAAGCAGTTGACGATGGAGCTACTGTTCCAATTAGTTATGAAGCACGACTGGTTAAGATAAAATTAGAAGCAAAAGCAACTACTGAAATTGATGAATTGGTAGGGGAAATATCTGATATTCCTGAAGACCAGTTAGAGAAATCTAAAAAGAAGAATGCAACAATCAATGCTATAGTTGGTCATCCAGAGAGACTAAAAGATGTTGCTTCAGATATAGTATCTCACTTTGAAGCTAGACAAAAAGCATTCGAAGGAAAAGCCATGATTGTGGGCATGACAAGACAGATTTGTGTTGATCTATATGCTCAGATCATCAAGTTACGTCCTGATTGGCACAGTGATGATTTGGAGAAGGGGAGCATCAAGCTTATCATGACAAGTTCATCGGATGACCCTGAGAGTTTTCAGCCGCACAGAACTACAAAACAACAGCGTAAACAACTAGCTATTCGAATGAAAGAACCCAGTGATGAATTAAAGCTGGTGATTGTAAGAGACATGTGGCTTACAGGTTTTGATGCGCCAAGTATGCACACTATGTATGTAGATAAGAAGATGCAAGGGGCTAATCTAATGCAGGCTATAGCAAGGGTAAATAGAGTATATAAAGATAAGCCAGGAGGGCTCATAGTAGACTATATTGGAATTGGACAGGAGCTAAGAAGTGCAATGGGAACCTATCTCCAAAGTGGAGGTGGTGGAAAAGCATTTGTAGATATAAAAGAAGCAATTGCTCTTATGAAAGAGAAGTTTGAGATTGTGGAGCAGATGTTTCATAGATATGATTATAAATCTTATTTCAAAGCAGAGACCAATATCAAACTTCAAATACTGCTCGGAGCACAGAACTTTATACTGGCATCTCAAGAATTAAAGGATCGCTTTTTAAAAGAGATTATGTTACTCTCTAAAGCTTTTGCTATGTCCACTCCAAGCTTTGAGGCAGATGTAATAAAAGATGAGGTAGCATTTTTCCAGGCGGTTAAGTCAAGGATTAATAAGTTCAGCCCTTCAGGAGGTAAATCAGATTTTGAGATTGACACAGCTATCAAGCAAATAGTAGACGAGGCATTAAGTAGTGATGGAGTTGTTGATGTATTTGAGGCTGCTGGAATTAAAACCCCTGATATAAGTATTCTGTCCGATGAGTTTTTACTTGAAGTTCAGAATATGGAGCAAAAGAATGTTGCATATGAACTTTTAAAGAAGCTTCTAAACGATGAGGTTAGAGTACGAAAGACCAAGAATATTTCTCAGTCTCGTAAGTTTTCTGAAATGATTGAAACTGCTGTAACAAAATATCACAACAACCAGATTGATTCAGCTCAAGTTTTAGAGGAGTTAGCAAAGATTGCTAAGGAAATGAGATTAGAGGATAAAAAAGCCTCAGAGCTTGGGTTAACAGAAGAGGAATACGCCTTCTATAGTGTTTTAAGTCAAAATGACTCAACAAAAATGTTAGAGGATCAAAAAATGAAAGAGCTTGTTCATCATATAGTAGATATCATCAGAAAGAATGCTACAGTAGACTGGAGTAAAAGAAGCGATGTAAGAGCTAAATTAAGGCTCACAGTCCGTAAAATACTGATGAAGTACGGCTATCCTCCAGATCTAGCTAAAATGGAGGCAGATCGTGTTATAGAGCAAAGTGAGCTGCTTGCTGAAACACTTTCTAAATAAATTTATTTTGTTGAGTAGTTAATTATGAAGTGAAGTTTATATGTGTCAATTACAGGAAATTCACCTTTTTCTTCTTTCAAGAAATAACTTAATGCATCTAATTTTGGCTTAACACGCATATAAAGCATATCATCTGAAAATGCCAAAAAAGCATTTTTAATATCTGTTTTTTCTTTAAATTTTAATGTCCAATACATTTTTTTAATAACACTATTTTTTATTGTAAGAGAGACATAATCTTTATAATCTTCATTATCACGATTATACTGTTCAATCCTGTTTCTGAATATTGCTTTTAACTCCTCTAAAAAAAATATAACGGCATTTTCTTCGTCTTCAGCTATAGCATTTTCTTCAATTTCTTTTTTTATTTTTTTTTCATATTCTTCTGTATTATTCTTTATAATATTCTTTTCTTCATTGTTTTCAGAAATCTTTTCATTGTTTTCAGCTAACTGTTTGTAGAAATCAATCAATGGTTGCGTGGATCCACCGAAATATTCCTCGACTTTGTCAAACTGATAGATTTCAGGGAGCATTTCAAGGATATTATCCCATAAAATCCTGAGGTGTTTAACTTGAGGCATTCCCTTAATCTGATAATCGATTATCCCCAGATCCTTAAATTTTCTCAAAATCTTATTAATAGAATGCACTTTTATCCCTGTTTTTCCAGCTAAAGTCTGAGTGCTATGATAGAACTCTTCTTTTTTTGCAAATGAAATGCCACCCAATACTATTATAGTCTCGTATAAAACGATCTCCTGACAGTTGAAAAACTCAAAATTGAAGTACTGAAACTTCAAAATGTTGATTGCTAAGCCGTGTTTGTCATTGTTTTCGCTCATAATAAATATTTTTTTGATTTGATTAAGATTAATGCTTCCTGTATGGAAGACTCTTTGAAGTATACTCTTGACTCAATAGCGTGTGCTTTTAGCACTCCTTTTATTCTCCATCTATAAAGTGTAGATTCATCGCACTTAAGTCTCTCTTTAGTCTCATCAATAGTGTGGAGGTGATCAATACTTCTTTTCTCTAATTCTGCCTCTAATTCAGCAATTTTAGTATATAGTGGAGCAACAAACTTCTCGAGCTTGTCGTCCAATATTTCCGATAAAATGTGCTTGTCCACTATCACAGAATTTTAACTTCTGCAAGATCTAAAGTGGGTGTTGATTGGTTATCCCGAGATGAGAATGCTATTTCCCGAGTTGAGACTTATTTTTCCCGAGTATGGGATTTTACTTTGGAAATCATTTTTTTTGATTCTTCAGAATATTGAAAAGAAGAATATTTGTAATCTCTTTTGTCATCAGGTAAGTTGTAATTTTTAAGGTTTCTCGATATCGAATCAATTGATCCACCTGTTATTAATTGGGTGATTTTTGCCTTAAAAGAGTCATTACCAGAAAGTTTTTCTAAATCGAAAAAACCAAGTTCTTTTAAAAGAGCAATTTTTTTTGTCAATGTAAGTTCGGGGTTTTGTTTTTTCTCTTCACTTTCATCAAAAATCCTTTCAAGCTCAATTACAAATAGTGAAACCTGGTGTGCCAAAAGCTTTGAACTTTTCTGTGATATAGGATGATAAATTAGATTATAGCTTTCGTTTTTTAAGGTATCGAGAAATTCTTTTTTCTTGATTATAAGCTCCTCAAGCTCTGTCCTCCCAATATTTTTACACAGAGTACTTAAGTTTTCTGTATTGGAATACTCATTATGTGTTATGGATAAATCGTCACAGTCCAAAAGTTTTGATAAAAAATCATCCATTATCTTTTTTTCTTCTTCTATGATCTCAAACAGATCCTCTGAATCAAAAGATATTTTACCGAACTCAACATCAATTTTGAACTTCTTAATCTTGTCTATTATTTCGTTGTATTTCATTTTATTTCCAAATAAAGTTTTGCCAATTCTAAAGCACTGTCTACTTCAGCTATCTTTATATACTCCAAAAATTGTTTTTCAGTTGTATGACCTGTAGCAGACATTAGAAGGGGTGTAGGGATCTTTCCATAGAAATTTGTTGCGAACGATCTTCTTCCGATATGTGAGGAAACAAGCATATATTTGGGGTAACTACCCTTTACTTTTCTGTGTTTCTTATCCTTATCACCTCCAATATTCTTTATGACACTACCCTCTATTTCCTCAGTAAATCCAATAATTTTACATAGCTCCTTCACATATTCATTGAATCTTTGATCACTAATCTTACGTGGAAACTCACCCCCTCGCTTATTTAAAATGTCCTCAACCTCAGGCAGCAGCGGTATTACAATCTTTTTTTTACCCTTTTTTTGTTCGAAGGAAATGAGTTTTTGACCTTTAACCTCTATGATCATGTCTTTTCCGAACCTTGAGAAATCAGAAATTCTTTGTGCCGTAAAACAGCTTATCAAAAGCCAATCTCGAACATTATCGAGACTTTCAGAAAGTCCAGAATAAGCTTTGATAGTTTCTAATTCCTCGAGCGTGAGGTAAATATCTTTTGTGTCTTCTCCTGAGATAGAAAGCTTTTTTAGATTTGGATTTACCTCTATCCCATTGTCTCTTGCATAGTAACAATACGTCTTTATGAACTTGAAGTTCTTTTTTATCGTGTTTTTACCATAATTATTGAGTTCGTAGAAGTCATTGAATAAATTTTTGAAAGAGGTGTCAACATCAGAGACTTTAAACTTTCTATTGAAGTGTGTCTGCATATCCTCAATCTTTCCAATGATATTATTATGTTTTGTTATTGTGGCTTTAGATGCATTAAGTTTGATTGACTCAACATAATCATTAGCAATATCAACAAGATATTCTGATTTGAAGTCTTCCCCGTGCTTGTAATGAGTTTCAACCGTTGACACAAGCCAAGCCTTATCTATATATTTTGGATCTGATTTATAAAAGGATTCGATTATTGTTTTTTCCAAAGAGTTTAGGCTATCCTCTATCTCTCTTTGTTTATTTCTAATGTTCACGTCTTTGATCTTTGATTTTCGGTGATAGTGAATCCAATAATCATAAGTAACTACTACTTTGGAGTCAGTCTCAAATTGGTGATCCTTTCCATTATGCCTAAACAATAATCTTAATTTTAAAGAAGCTTGATCTTTCTTTGATCGATATAAATAATTAATAGAAGCCATAATAAATTTGTACGGTAAATGTACGGTAAAATGACTTTTGTTGCAATATCATGCATAATTATGCATATATTTGATTGAAACAAATGTCTTGCTAAGCATTGATTTAATTGATATTTTGGTTTATTTACAAGTGATCTGAGAGAATATAAAAACGTTAGATTCGAGAGCCATCTTCTCCACAGTGATTATCAAACACTTACAATATATTTGTAGGTGTTTTTATTTATATAGTACACGGAATGCCCTCCTAGTTCAACGGATAGAACAAGAGTTTCCTAAACTTTAGATCCAAGT
>Ga0222719_10004727_pt1 | contig 11902 bp, 5 predicted proteins | sample C33_34DmetaG_FD_165039 | JGI IMG/M metagenome (GOLD analysis project Ga0222719, IMG submission 165039) | Estuarine water microbial communities from San Francisco Bay, California, United States - C33_34D | ecosystem: Environmental > Aquatic > Marine > Unclassified | place: USA: California...
TGGTATCCCTGTCATTGGGGATATGATTAACAAGCTCGGACCCGAAGCCGTTGAGGGTATGGTGTCGCGTGTCCAGCGTGCGGGTATTTCCGGCGGTATCGAAGGTGCACAGGAAGCCGCCCAGAACATCGCGCAGAACCTTATTGAGCAGGGCTACAGCCCCGAGACTCCGACCTTTGGCGGCACGCTAGAAGAAGGTCTTATCGGCGGCGGTGCGGGTGCTATCTTCCAAGGCTTGCTTGATCTTGCGGTTGGTCGCCGCCAGCGCGGGCCGTCTGCCCCCGGTACTGAAGAGCAGTTAGCACTTCCTGCACCAGAAGAACAACGGGCGCTTCCAGCACCAGAAGGTATCGCTGGGTTACTGCCACCACCAGAAGGTATCACAGACGGGGTAGTTTACGGGCGCGATGAAACGGGCAGTATCCCGATGCCTGACGAGTCTGGGTTATCTAGGGCTGATATTGCGGTTCGAGACTTGGAATCAGTCATAGCCGAAGCCCAGACCAATATTGACCTTGCGCTTTCGTCGAGGGCACAGCCCCAAGAAGATGTCGGCGCTACTACTTTAGGGCGCGAAGAAGACCCTTTATTTAGACCTATAGAAAAAGAAATGGACCGCATCCGTGTGGCGCAAGACCAGATAGATGCAATACGGAGAAGGCCCGAAGAATTTGAGGCTGCGGTAGGCCAACAGCAAGCCCAACGAGAAGAAGAACTGATAGGTTCTGTGCCAACGCAAGATGTGGCGGCGGATGTACAAGGAGCTGTTGAAGCTGAAGGCGCACCCGATACTGCTATGGCAGAAGCAGCACGAGAAGCACTTGCTCGCAGAAGCACGCGCCCAGAGGTTTTAGCGGCGGAAGAAAGCGCCCGCGCAGAGGCGGGAGCTATACGCCGTCAGACCGAAGCTGAAATAGCTCAGTTTGAAGGTGCAGCACAGCAAGAGCCTACACCCGCACCGGAAGTAGCGCCGGAAGTAGCGCCGGAAGTAGAGGAGCTTACTCAAGGTACCCTACCGGGTTTGGGTAGAAATTACGGGGAAAAAGTAAGGCAGGAACGGATTGACGCCCGCCCAGAGCCTGCTCCAGAGCCGCGTATTCTTGGTGGAGAAGAACTTGACCGCCTGCAGATCCCTAAGAGCGCCCCCATCCGTAAACGTATTACTGATAAGGACTTTAATGACCCTGAAATAAGGCAGCAGTTGATTGACTTCGCCAAAAATCCTCGTGCGAGTCAGGCTGCTCGTTTCAACATTGATCGGCTGGTTAGGAGTACGCCAGAGGAGCAGATGGACCTGTTCCCGCCCCGTCGAGGTGGACCGAGGCGCACTGCTGCCGAACCTCGCGACGTTCAAACGCAGGCTGCACCGACGCCGGAAACGGAGGCTACGAGTGAGCAACTATCTCTTTTTGGAAACGACATCTCGCTTGGCGATGTTGACACAGAAGCAGGTGGAGCAAGCTCTGCACCTGCTCCACAAGGACGCGGACGTACCGCTGGTGACGCTGCCCCCACCATTACAGAAACTGACGCCGGACGATTGGATACTTCTGCAAGCAATGTTGTACGAACTCTTACAGGAGAGGGAGGAGAGCGAACTACACTAACCTCTACCCCCGAACCCAAGGCTACGCCAGCAGCTAAGCCAGCAGCCGAGACCGAGACCGAGACCAAGACCGAGACCAAGACCGAGACCAAGACCAAGACCAAGACCAAGACCGAGACCAAGACCGAGACCAAGACCAAGACCAAGACCGAGACCAAGCCAGCGGGTAAGACCCCTAAAGCTGCCGTAAGTAAGTTGGATGAAGACCGTAAGAAAGAGTTATTTACCGCGTGGGAAGCTAAATCACCCGAAGGCGTGAAGATTTTTGTTCTGGCTCAAGGCAAAGATTACGTCCCGGCCCTACCTAAAAAACTACAGGATACCCCGGACCCCACCACTGCCGGTGATAAAAGCGCAGTTCTAGACTTGTTACGTGGTCTTAAAAGTTATGAGGGTATAACTAAGAGGAACAGACCGAAAGATATATCTCGGGAAGGTTATGCCGCTGCAATATTCTTCAGCAAACGGCCCGATATAGGGGGTGCGCTACAAGAAATAGCCTACGCTTCTAACCTAACGGCTGAAGATGTGTATAGGAAAGCTACGGACGAAGCCGCCGTGGAAGGTGAGTACTTCCTTGGTATGGGTAGAAAAAACGGTCTGTTAGCTCGTAAGTGGGTTGAAGAAAATATGTCTACAGCCACGAATAAATGGCTAGACACCGTAATAGAAGATAATAACAAATTGATACTGGCCGAATTTAACCGGTCAGATGCAGAGTACGTACCGCCTACCCAAGGACGACCTGTAGCTGCCCCCAAAAGAAATCAGAAGTTAGTGTGGTTGCAGGCTCTAAACGGGTTTGTGTTTGAATCTGATCTGGTAACCAAGGCTGATAAACCTAAAGTCGCTGAACCCTTTGACATAAATGTATATGATAAGATGGGCGACCTAGCTGCTAAATACTTGAAAGAAGATGCCGTTGCTGGATTAGGCTTACCTGTACACCCTGCCGTGGGTAGTGCTGTCCGAGATGGTGATCTTGCCAGCGCCCTCAACACGCTTGCCATTACGTCACCTAGTAAGCGGGTAGCGCAGATCGCACGTAAACTTGCTCAGGTTGCAGGGGGCACTAAGGTCGAGGTTGTAAATAACTTAAAGGGTGCAGACGGTACTCCTGTGGCTGGTTTGTTTGACCCTCAGACCAACACGATTAAGCTGGACGCAACAACTGGCATCAACCCTCACACCCTGCTGCACGAAGTCACCCACGCAGCGGTTTCGGCAACGCTTGCCAATAAGAACAGCCCCGTCACAAAGCAGCTTACCAAGCTGTTCGAGGATGTTAAGGGTTCGCTGGGTACCTACTACGGTGCTACATCCCTAGACGAGTTTGTGTCCGAAGCGTTCTCTAACCCTGAGTTCCAGCGCACTCTTGCCGGTCTTAACCCGGATGGTAGCAATATCTCCGCACTGCAACGGTTCTTGAACACCGTTGGTAACTTTGTGAGAAAGCTGCTGGGTATGCAGGTCAAGCCGGTTGGTTCCGCGCTCAACGCCGCTGATACTCTGATTGACTCCATTCTGTCCGCCGCCCCCGACTATAGAAACGCAGGGGAACTTCTGATGAACTCCACTTACAGTGGGGTCAAGGCTACGATGCAGAAGGTAGGCAACGTACAGAAGAACTTCTCTAGCCCTATAACTAAGCAGCAGAGAGAAAAGTTCGCGAATAGTGCCGTTGAGTTCCTACAAAGCGGTGTTGCCGGTGTAGCAAAGAGGTTCCTGCTCGGATCACTGGGCACCAAGTCTCTCGGTGACGTTGCTATGCGGGCTGGTCTCGGAGATATTGGTGTCAGGCTAGATGACCTAATCGAGCGACAAGACGGTGCTATTCAAATCTCGGATAAGGGCGTAAAAGACTTTATCTCCAATATCTTCGTTCCGTGGGCGGATAAGCACACAGAAGCCAAAGCTGCGTTAGACCGGGTTATATACAGCGGTGAATACGGTGCCACTATCTATCAGGTAGACCCGACGAAGCCCCGTCGTGAGTATAAAGGCAAGACTGACGATAGTGGCAACGATCTAGCAGCTATTTGGGACGAGCAACGCGCCGACTGGGCCATCGTGCAGAAGGCCGGTGGGGTCCGCATATTCAACGGTATGCGTAAAGTCTACGCAGATCAGTACGAGAAGCTACGTAAAGTCATCTACGGTGAGATCGACGCACTTATGGCGAACGATCCTGCTGCGGCCACCCGCCTCAAAAATGAAGTTTACGCTAAGCTGTTTGAGTCCGGGCGGTTAGAAGTCTACTTCCCGCTCATCCGTCAGGGTCGCTATAAGCTAAGTTATTCTATGAAGAACCCGAAGTCCCCACGGGAAGCATACGTATTTCGTATGTTCGACACCAAGCGCGAGCGTGACCGGGTGGCGGCGGAAGTCAACGCAGATCCTGATGTTGTTACTGGGTCGGTAGAATCGGTGGACGGAGATATGCTGCTTAACAGTAGTAAAAACGACTTCCGTAACGCACCGCCCACCTCCTTTGTTGGTGACACACTAAAAGTTATGACGGCCAACAAGGTGCCTGTAGAAGTCCAAGAGCAAATCATGCGTCTGTTCATAGATGTTCTACCAGAAACTTCTTTTGCTAAGTCGCTACAACGACGTAAAGGCTCGCCGGGGTATATACAGGACTCCCTGATTGGTCTGCGAACGAAGGCGTATGATATTGGCCGTCAGGCAGTACGTTTGGAGTACGGTGCCCGCCTGCGCGATATGGATAAAGAGATATACGAACTGGAAGAGCCGAAGCTGTCTGCCTCGGAATCACTGGTTGGTAAAACAAAAGATGCTTTAATGGGCAGCTTCCTCGATGTTAGGGCTGAACTCTTTGCCCGTTCAGAGTTTGCGAGAAGTGGGGCCAAGAACAAGGGTGCAGAGCGGTTCTATAAGACGGCTAACCAAGGTGCATTTATCTACACCATTGGGTTCAACGCATCCTCGGCTATGGTCAACCTGTCTCAGATACCGCTGTTTGCGCTGCCTTACATGACCGCAAAGTACGGCGCAAAAGCGCCCGGCGCGATTGCACGGGCGTCCAAGTTCTCCAAACTTGTTATGATCCCAGCACTACCCACCATGCAGAACGGGAAACTACGGGCCGGAAATACCGACCAAATAGATGACTATTACGATGTAGATGCGGACGGAAATTATACCGTCAAGTCCGGGCTAAACCTTGATGCGAATACCATAGCGCAGCTTCGTCGCATGGCCCCAATGGTCAAGACGGCCTCGGAGCGTGCGTATCTTGGGCGATCCTACCTTATGGATCAGTTGGGTCTGGAAGAGGGGGGCCGTGCGCGACAAGGTGGCACAGCCAGTAGAGTTCTGGATTCACTGTCCACTGCGTCAGCAATCGGCTTTAACGCAGTGGAACGGTTCAACCGCCAGACGATCATGTTTTCTAATTTTGATCTTATTCTGGATCGTCTGGACTCCGGTGAGCGGTACTTTGCAGAGACGCAGGGTAAGTACGTCGATCCAAGTTCTATGGACTCGGCGCAGAAAGAGCAGCTAGCCGCCAACGAAGCCCTGTACCAAACCCAACAGTTGAACGGTGGCATTGCGCTTGAGACAGCACCCCGCATAGCCCAGCAGGGTATTGGCCGTGTCGCTCTTATGTACAAGAGTTACGGCATGAATATGTACTACACGATGCTCAAGAGCGCGTCCCGTATGCTGGACTCTTCTGTTGATCCCGATATGCGTAAGCAAGCCATGCGGGAACTTATCGGGGTGCATGGGTCGGCGTTGTTCTTCGCCGGTATTCATGGTGTGCCGATATACGGCATCTTCACTATGGTCGCTAACATGTTCTTAGATGACGAAGAAGATGACGCGGACACCATTGTACGTAAGTATATCGGTGAGGGTTGGTACAAGGGGCCAGTAAACGAGCTACTCGGTGTAGACATTGCATCCCGTGTGCGCCTCAACAATCTCCTGGTCCAAGATAACAGGTACAACGCTAAGCCTTCCCCGGAAGAGTTCATTGGCTTCTACCTCGGCGGTCCGGCTCTCAGCACCGGCAAGCGGTTGGTTCGTGGTGTTAACGATTTACAAGAAGGGTTCGTTGAGCGTGGTATTGAGAACCTCCTACCCCCTGCCGTAGCTAACGCCTACAAGGCCACGTTTGGTCGCTACGCCAGAGACGGTGGTGCCTTTACCCGTCGCGGTGATCCTATCTACGACGACATCACTACCGGCGAGTTGGTTGGTCAGGTGTTTGGGTTCGCCCCGTCTAACTACACATTCGAGCAAGAGCGCAACGCTGCCACGAAGCGTATGGACCGCAACATCAGCGACCGTCGCACGAAATCATTACGTAAGATGTATATGGCCTACCGTATGGGTGACTATGAAGGCTATCAGGATGCGTTGAAAGAGATTATGAAGTTCAATAGACGTTACGCCGGAAGTAAAGTTGTCATAACTCCAGACACTCTCAAGAAGTCTATAGACCGACACCAGAGCACATCCGCTACTATGCACAACGGCATAACGCTAACTCCAAATCTACGCTCCTTGTTGATTGAGCACCGCAACGAGTGGGGCCAATAAAAAACCCCCCTGCCGGAGCAGGGGGGAGTCAACAAGGAGAACTGACAGTCGGGAGAACTGTCAAGTGTATAGTATCATACCGTTCTCCATGCACGAACACCTAATTTACCCTTATAGATAGTTACTTTTAGGGTTATTTCGTAGTCGAAGTCGCTGCATATCTTCTTTATCTGCTGTTTTGCGTTATCAGTATTTACGCATGGGATGAACACAGATGTATTAGGTAGAAACTTATCCCAGTTAACTACTACCCTAACCCCGTCAGGGTCGAGATCATTCTTCTTCCGAACTCTGGACTTCATCCGGTATATCCAAAGCGCAATCTACCGCCAGTACTTGAGCCGGTGGTAGCTGCATATGCGTACCCTTACTCAACCGCATCTTAATCTTCTTGGCTTTCATCTGGTCAGTTAGATCTTGTATTAACGAACCATAGTTTATCTGCTGATCTACACACCAATCCCGAAGCGGTTTAAGTAGTAGGTACGCTCTCTTGATATCAGTCTCGTATCGTGCAACCAATTTCCCCCGTGGCATCGCTTCCGGCACAATCAGGGAGTCGAGCGCACCGCCCTGCCCCGCACGTAGATCATCCGTACTCTTAATCCACAACACGTTGTTCCAGTGCTCGTTAATATAGTCGTTAAGAATATCCTGCACACTTAACGTCATATCAGATACGGCGTTTTGGTTTAGCTTCAACATCCATATAGCGAACTTAAATATCTTCTGGATGTCGTAGTCGTGAAAGCCAAGCCTCTTTGCCAGAATAAGTCCAGCTAGAGTGTAGGATACATGGGCGGTCCAAAACCGGTTCTTACTGGTTAGCCCCGCCTCTGCAATGACTTTCTCTTTTATGCTGTCGGTAAGACTTCGGATGCTGTCCTTGTTTTGGATTACGTGCTGCACAAATATGGGGCCAGCGTGTCCGTAGTTATTTTTGACGGAATCCAGAAACGCCTCTTGCGCCATCGTATCCGAGGACTTGTGGAAAAGTGTGTCCACCTTCACTTCCATTATCCTCTGCGACTCCGCTTCCGGCATCGCTTTGTACGCAGATACTCTCTCGATTACGCTTACATTACCGGTTGTGACGGCAAGGAACTTCCACGGATCACCCCTGTATCGTTCTGCGTTTGCGCTACCAGCCAGACGACCTTTCTGTTTGCCGCTGCTCATTGAGTAGGCTAACTGACTAACTTCGTGGGGCTTCATCTCCGTTATTTCGTCAATGTAGAACGGTAGATTGTGGTATATCTCGCCCCTGTGCATCCTGAAGTTAAGTGTGGTGTTCTGGTCCATCACCAGTTCGTCGGGGTCTCCCCACAATGATGCCCCTACAATCATAGATGTCGTCTTACCGATACCGGACTCTTTACTGTGCAGGTGGAGTGTCGCACAGTGGAAGGGCGAATCTTGCATGAGGACAGACCCAAATGCGGTACCGACTACGTATTGGTGTAGTTCAAACCCGTCTTTATTGTAGAAGTCCATATTCTTACGCCACTGCTCCATAGTTCCCTTCGGCTCAAAAATGGGGAACAGTGATAACGTCTGAGACGAAGGAGGGTTGAAGTCTATGTCGTTCTCAAGGACGTGTTGATTACCTAGTACGAACGAGTCGAAACCACTGCCGACCCACCCAAACTGTTTGTGCGCTTCATCTGCTTCATCATTTGCTTGCAATTCATTCACCCAATCTAATGTATATTTCATTAACTCTTCCACTCGTGGAACAGCGACACCCTGCATGGACATCTGCTTTCGAAACTCATCCCTTGATGTTACCGAAGTAAGAGGGATTGTAAACTCACGTACACCGTCTTTTGGTAGGTGTAGCCGCATAAGTATTGACTCACCGACTTCGGGGTCGCTGATACGCCGTACTACATATAGGTCATTATGGTAAACTGGTATCTCATCCACCGTACCGTCCGGCAACGTTTTACGTACGTACACACCGCCATTTGCTCCACGAAAGTACGGAGTCGGGTACGTTGGTATAGTGTAAGTCTTTAGGGGGTTGTTAGGTAAGGTAGCCGAAGTAGCCTCTACAACAACCTCTTCTTCCTCTGTCGCCTCGCGTATCTTCTGCCCCAACACAATCGGTGATTTTATTCTCCCCCAGTGTTGGCACCCAGTACATACACCCGGCGCATACTCGTCAAACCTAGCGCAACGGTACGGCCCCTTTATGGAATCGAGTTTCTTTACAGTCTCAATCGGAGTGTACTGCGGGTGGTTCTTCGACATAAGGTGCGCTGCTTTATCACCGTCTTCGCAGAACTTTGCGATAGATAGCCCCGCTCTCCATAGTGGCTCCGGCACCTCTGCTTGTTTCTTCATGATCGTAGCAAGCTGAGCGCACCCCGCACCACGACGTGTTTTAGTTAGTATGTCTAGGAATGTATTGGTCTTATTACCTATGAGCGCATCCATAACCGCGTTCGCCCCGGCGGGGACATACTTTCTAGGTGGTGGCATCATGTCCATGCCAAGAGTATTCGAAAACACCTCAAGGCTAATCGCATCGGGTACATTCATACCGATCTGCTTTACCAAAAGAGGTGGACTATCTTTGTGGTTATGTGTGTCGGGGACGCGAAGCACACGGGCGGCGTCGGATGTTACGGCTGGATCTGCTAACAAGTTATGTGTAACGCATAAAGCCTTGAGCTTCTCCGCCACAGGTAGCCAGTCGTCGTAACTTATCGGCTCATCAAGAAACCAATAAGCGTGAACCCCCCGACCGGAATCCATAATAAAAGGCTTCGGCAGCTTGGTGGCCGTGCAGAACATACGTAGGGCGTCTAGCGCCTCACTTTGATTTAGATAATCCTTGCTTGGTCCGCAATCGAGATCAAGGAAGAACGACTTAAGTTCTTTTACGTTGACTACCTTACGAGAGTCATCCTCTTCGAAAGTAGCGAGTGCGAAATATGCGTCAAAACCATCAGCGTCTAGCTTTTGTGCCGCATCTATAACGGCGCTTACCGAGGTATAGAACTTCTGTGTCCGCTTATTCTCTATGCTTTTTGCAGCGAATACACAGTAGTACCCGTTCTCCGATAGCGCCTTCTCCAAGAATACTCTTGGTTCCATTATTATCTCCCGAGAAGGTGCCGCGACCGAATACCCAACGAAACGGTCGCGGCTGTGCTACAGTAAAAACTTAGTCGTCCCAAGCGTCCACTATAGCATCTAACTCGGGGTCTTCACCATCGGAGGCGTCGTCCGACTTCTTAGCCACCTTTTTAGGTTCTTCTGGCTCGTCGCCCTCATCCACTTCAACCTTGGCCTTCTTAGCCTTCTTTGGTTTTGTTAGTGCAGCACTAACATCCCCCCCTTCCTTGGGCTTAGCCACCGAGAAAGTGATAGCCCGTTTCGTGTCGGGGTGCTCCAGAAGTGAAGCAACTTGCTGTAACTCAGCCTCCTCCAAAGGACGAACCGGTTTGAAGAATAGCTTCGGAACATCACTGTCATCGTCAAAATACATCTCCGTGACAACTGCAATCGGTGGAGTATCATGCTCGTTAAGGAACCGTGCGTAGGCTTGCATCGGCATCTTTCCGTCATCACCCCTACCAAATACACTCGTTGCTGGAAGCTGCATCTGATAGACCTTATCTAGTTGGCCTTCTAGTGCCACGGCAAGACGCTGCTGAAACCGGCAAGCACGGCTTTCACCCTGTCCAGACCCCTTAATATTCATGGGGCAATCCATGCAGCGGGGGGCCATACGTTGATCCTCCGGCACGTCAGGCGACGGTACGTTGGTATCTGCTGACCAGCAATGCGGGGCAGATGGGTTATCAGGGCTGTATGTGCCTTCGTAGTAAGTACGCGATAGTGGCGCTGCGTTGACGATGACAATATTCATACTGTCAGACTTGCTAACACGCATCTCTTCGCTACCAACAAGTTCACGGAACCGTTTACCGCGAACGCTTATACGGCGGACACCCCCACCAGAACTTCCTAGTAGGTTGTTGCCAGCACTCTGCAATGACTTGAACAAGTCGCTAGATACGAGAGAGTTACCCTCAAAAATAGATAGTTCAGACATGTTTTTGTTCTCCTAAATGTCTTTGTCTAAGTTGTTATCAGTTGTAGTGTCGCTCTCTACGTTGTCGGCTTCCACGTAGGGAACTTCTCCCCCGGCTTCTTCCGGCCCACGTAGAGCCTTAATTACTGCATCTACATTGAAGCGGTAGGTAGTCCCCACCTTGATGTAGGTACTTGGCGGAATTTCCCCCTTCCGCACCCAACCACGTACTGTGGCTGGCGACACGTGCAAACACTTTGCAACGTCGTCAATGGGGACGTATTCATCACTCATTTGTTTTTCCTTATGGATAGTGTGTACTCAGACTGCACGTTAAGACCCGGTGGGAGTAGTTCCGGGTTCTCTTCTAAGAACTCCTTAACAGCAGTCTGGTTGAGACGTTTCTCAAGGAACTCTGGTGCTTCATGCTCAAGGATAAACTTGTGCATCGACTCCCAATCGCTAGTCCAGTAGCGGCGCTTCTGACTCCGGTAAAACATACCGGCATCAGTTCCGACACTGTTTATATCGTTATCTTTGAGGTACTCAAGGAGTGCAGCTTTTATCTTATCCTGCTGCTCTTTAAGCCCATCATCCTTCTTCTTAAACTCAGAGGAAAGGTCGGTACGTTTCGAACGTATCTTTATGTACGTCTCAGTTAGCTTGTTTAGAGTGTTCTCTTCCACCTCATAGTTCTCCGTTTTGTTGTGGATTACGGAAGATAGTTGAGTATGGGTGGTTAGTCAAGCAATTCGTTGTATAAATCTATAACTTTTGAATGAACGTCTATTCTGTCATCCAATAACCTATAAACGTGTTGTTCTACAGGGGAGCCATGAAGCTGGATCACAGTGCATTTGTTCTTCTGCCCCGAGCGGTGTACTCGGGCGTTGGCTTGAGAGTAGGTTTCCAAGGAACTCGTCGGTGCCCACCAGACAACTGTATCCGCCGCTGTTAACGTAACACCATGCGCTGCGGCAGCGGGTTGGATAACCAGAACCTTTGGGTCATCCTGTTCTTGAAACCGCTTAAAAATGTCAGTGCGTTTAGTGGCAGTTACACTGCCTTGGATTATCTCGTTGGTGATGCCATCTGACGCCAACTTCTCCGATAGTATACCTATGGCATGGCGGAAGGGGACAAACACAAGCACCTTGCTGCTGGCTTCTTGTATGGCTTCCATAAGAACTTTGTACCGGTTCTTAATGTCGAACTCCAAAGCATCACCGTGATCGGTGTATACCGCACCAGCCGATATCTGTAGCAGTTTATTCATGTTGACGGCTGCATTGACGGCGGTAACTTCCTCACCAGCCGCTTGCATAACCATCTGGTCCTTGAGTTGTTTGTAGTACTTGCGTTGCTGCGGAGTCAGTTCGACCTTTCTCTTGGTGTACACCATAGGTGGCAGGTCTAAGCACTCGTCCTTCGTAAATCGAATAGCTGGCCGTAACGCATTGAACACCGTCTCTGTGGCACTATCTTTGACGGCCCATTTGAACCGAGTGACCTTGTACATAACTTGATCGCGGAAAGAACCAAAGAAACGTGGAACGCCGCGTGGGTTGACGAGTTTAGCTAGACCGTACGCATCAAGGGGACTTTGCGCTGCCGGTGTACCGGTCATCATCCAAAGCCAAGTGTTGTCGCCCACTAACTTGTTGAGCGCCTTCCATCGT
>Ga0222719_10004730_pt1 | contig 11898 bp, 7 predicted proteins | sample C33_34DmetaG_FD_165039 | JGI IMG/M metagenome (GOLD analysis project Ga0222719, IMG submission 165039) | Estuarine water microbial communities from San Francisco Bay, California, United States - C33_34D | ecosystem: Environmental > Aquatic > Marine > Unclassified | place: USA: California...
ATTTTTAATTTATTTTCATCTTTGTCATAGATGATAAGTCCCTCCTCTCCTGATGGGTAATTACCTGTCCCGCCAGTGATTGCTTGAAGTTTTAGACCAATAGAGGCAAGAACTTTGCCTACATTAAGAATGCCCATGGAAATAAAAGAGGTTCTATCTTAGTTATTTATTTACTAATAATTTTTTCCACCAAGGAGTTTTTCTGATTTCTACTTCAGTAAAACTCAACTTTGATAATTTTTCATTCTGTAAGTAATTCATCACGTCTCTAAGTTTTGATGTAGCAATAGTCAAGTCATTAACAGCTTTATTAAATTTTTCTTCATCAGACATTAGTATGGTCCTCCATCTTCCTGGCATGTAGGACATTCCTCTAAGTTCATTATTTCTTCAATGAACAAAGAATTTTCTTCATCTTTTAAATATTCTACAGTAATTTCTTCTAGGAGACGCATTGCTTCTCTAGTAGCATTCATCGCTCTTTCAATCTTCGTTTTCTTGTCCATTGTTACTATGAAATACCCATCCTGTTAAAATGTATTTATCTTCATCATATGAAACAACACCTCTATGTGGGTGTGTGTATGATGCGGGAAATACAATCATATTTCCTTTTTTTGATTCGCTCTTATAATCTTGCCATGGAAAAAATGTTCCTCCATCTTTGACATCATTAAGATACAAAATAAAAACTAAAACTCTAGTAGAAGTTTTATATGTTGCAGAATCTCCATGTAAAGCATAAAACCCTTCGCCAGGAGCATAATGATGAATTTGTAGTGGTTCTTTAAACTCTAACTGTCCTACAATATTATTTAATCTAGTATCTTCCAAATAATTATCAATGACCCCATAGATAAATTCTGTAAATTCTTTCATTTTATATTTTTCTGGATCTATACCAGAATTGTCAAGAAGAGCAAAATACAAATCTGTACTTTTTTTGACATTAGTTTCCACTTTAGAATCTGAATTGTGTTGTCCACATAATCCAGGCATAGTTAATCCTTTTTCTTTTGCCTCATGAAATAACTCTACAAATAAATCACATCTATCTGGATCATATTGATATTCATAAATCAAATTTTTCATCTTAACATATCTGATCTGCTATAAAATATGCCATTTCTCATGGCAGTAAGATACTCACCAGAAAGTAACTGTTCATCTACTTTCACATTGATAGTCCAAACAATTCTTTCTTCATCCGAATTACTTGGTTGCACTTTATGCCACAACCAACCTGGAAATACAACAATGTCTCCTGTTTTTACTTCTAATTCTTTCCATGGATAACTTCCATTTGTTCTTGGTTCCATTGCTCTGATATCATGCAATGGATCTCTAAACATAATATTTCCAGAGTTTTCTGGAACTTTAATATAACAACTAACTACTAAATGAGATAATGAGTGGTTGTGCTCTAAAGTTTCTCCAGTTTTATAATGAGAATTATACCAAGAATTGAAAATGTAATATGGAATTTCTAAAGGATATTCCCAAGCATTCATAATATTTCTCAATCTTGGATGTAACCAATCTAAAAATTCCCAGTTTTCTTTTCTGAGATGTGGTTGTTTATTTGGAGAATCTGTGCAAAGAGATGCTGTAGAACATGCTTCTCCATTCTCAAGAAAAACTTTTCTTACCTTCCTTTCTCCACATAAAGAAAAAGTTTCTTGAATTACAGGCATTATTTTTTCATAGTCAAACTCATACTGATCCTTCCACACAAGTGGAGCATTCATAAACAATGGTTGCATAATAACAAAAATGATATACTACTATTTATCTTAACCAACCATGTATATAATATCCTCCTGGTTGTCCAGTTGAAATGCCATTTACCGTTTCATTAAAGTATGTACATCCACCAGCAGTATTCCACCTGAATCCATATGAAGTGGTACCACCACCAGTAAAGTCTGCCCACACCTGAGTTCCACTACAATAAGTGTTGGTGTTTAGTGAAGTATTCCATGAAGATGGATATGTTCCAGTGGTAATGTTATACTTTGCCATATCACCAGCATTTTCTGTGTTATTGCCATTTGTTGGATATGCCCTAGAACCACCTTTAGATCTAATTAAATTTCCATTATTATATCCAGAATTGTAGTTTGGTATCAAAACCATTCCCCAAGCATCTGGATTATTAGTGGTGCTAGTCATATAGTTTAGATCACCAGCAGCAAGAATCCAATCACCACCACCAGTTACTTGTCCTGGAGTTCCTGTTCCAGCATTACTAAAACCAGCATTAAAGTTTGTTCCTGTTCCTCTATGTGCTGCTAGAGCAAACATTCTACCACCATGATTTTTTAAATATAACTCGACGGATGTAGAAGCACTATTTTTAACATAATACATTCCATCTGGTTGTCCATCAGCTTGAGAAACATATTCAAATGGATTTGCTGCTGATCCATCTGGACCAGATGTAAACTGGAATGCTGCTACCCAACCAGGAGTTCCTGCACCATCACTGTCGGCAACATAAATTTCCATACCACGATCTTCTTCCGTGGTATTATATCTGATAGCTCCAACTGGAACAGATCCAGAGGGTCTTTGGGATGTTGTCCCAGTTGGAAGTGCCCAATAACCAGTATTGGAACTTCCATCTATGGGACCAGCGAGAGATAATCCAACTCCTCCTGGAACTACAATACTTCCACTTTCAGATACAGTAGTTATCTCATCTACTTTAATTTTACTAGCCATTTGACACTATGAGAGAATATGGACCCTGACTGAGGTATTTAGGAACAAAATTCATAGAGATAGAAATCCTTCCATGATATCCTTTATCATTTTCAGTTTCACCTTCATCATCTCCAGACCCCAAACATGGAGAATAAGCATGATGAAGACCAGATTGCCAAATTAATAAATCACCCTCATCATATATATCACAAACATAAAAATCGTTATTTGGACTATTATACTTATCTCTTTTTTGTAAAACCAAATAAGGTTGTGATTGTGAATTAGCAAAATTATGAGGATTTCTAAATGTCAATCTAGAATGATATTTGGAATTAAAACTAACATAATAAGTGCCAGAAAAAAATGAATTAGCGTGATTGTGTGGTTGTTGATATGAATTTTGTGATCCTACATTTATCCAGCAATCTGTAATTACATATCCTTTGCAGTCTTCAACCCTATATAAACATTCTTCTGAATAGTCATTTACAGAATCCATTAAAAAGTTATAGAAAGGTTTTAGATCTACAACTTCAGTTTCGAAAATTTTACTGTTAGCAAAATTAAAATAATGCGTTAGTCCATTTTCGTGTTCTACATACTCTTCTTTAGAACCCTTATAGTGTTCTATGATTTTTAAAACTTCTTTCTTAAATTCTTCTTTTTTGTCATATTCATACAGTCCCAAAATTTGAGGGAACATGCCATAGCATTGATTTTTTACAATATCCATAATAATCTCAATAAAATAATAATTATACTTTGAAGTATACCTCTACATCTAGTCTGCTTCTACTTGTATATGGGCCAGCAGATGGACCCATTGATAAAATTGATCCGTGGAACCATTGCTGTGAGGATTGTGGACCATTAGTTTCCCAATATACTAGTCCTCTTCTATTGATAGCATTTGTAAATCCACCATAACCATCCGAGTTGTTACAGAAAGGAGAATTCCAAGCAATACCAGGGTAGTTAGTTCCACCACCAGTTCCGCCTGGTTCATATCTACAAGTATGTGGATTAGAAGATGTATTGGCTCTAATAACTAGTCCATTTGGACCAGTATTAGACATCTTCATGTATGTAATTTGTTCTCCAACAGTATTATTATACGATGGCCAGTTTCCTGTTGGCGCAGATCCTAATACGTTCCACATTGCTGCTTCTACGCTGTGAACTAAAATTACATTACTATCATCAGTTCTTCTCCACATCATTTTGGATGTAGTTCCTGCTCCTTGAATTTGCTTCGCAATATCAAATCTAGAGAATGAAGTTTGTCCATAAGATCTATTATTGCTAACGGTTCCAAATACATTGTATGGGACTAGAATGCTATCACCACCAGGAGAAGATGTGCTTCCAGCATATCCAAACATCATCCATCCGCCACCATCAGTTTCCATATCAGTGTATAACTGATATACAGTTCCTCCAATATTATAGTAGTAACTTCCTGAAGTATATGCTGGATAATCCGCTTTGAGTTGTGTTCCGCTAACAGCAGCTGTTCCAGCTGTTAATCCGTCTGGAGCACTAGAAGAACCAGCTGCTAACCATTCTGCTCCATTATAATATTCCAAATATTCTTGCTCGGTATTATAACCAAACATACCAATTTCTGGTAATGCTGGTCTAGTTGAGTCTGTCCATAGTGGAAGTTTTAATGTTCCTTCTACTTGAAGAGAATGTCCAGATGGAACTCTAATTTTATTAGAATAGGCACTAAGACCTTGAATGTCATGAACTGATAGAATACTCATTTATACAATGCTCCAGGAAGCTCCGTCCGCAATAGTGATCGTATAGTTATTATTTATGGTGATTGGTCCAGCAGTCATAGCGTTTGTATTTTGTGGAATAGTGACATTTTCGGCAATAGTATTTCTATTTGCCTTGAATACACCGTAAGTATCCAACCACTGTTTATCACCGCTAGCATATAGAATGCCAGTCATTCCAACAGTGCCAGTAACATCCAAATCATAAGTTAGATTAGTATTGCCTGGTTTGTTGATACCAACTTTAGAACCTCTGTAGATATCAGTAGTGTTAGCAGTTTCGGTCCAACGAGAAGTAACGAATGGGTCTCCATCTTGATATAGAGTTCCAGTGAAGTTGATGTTTCCACCAACCTCTAACTTGTAGGTAGCATCTACACTTGTTTGACCGATAGAAACATTGCCAGCACCATCCATCAATAGACCAGCAACAGTTGCTAGAGTAAATGTAGTGCCACCATTAGCAGTAGATGGTGTAATCTCAAATAGGTTGTTGCCTGCTACTTGGTTACCAATTCTGAAGTTCTTGAATCCAGAAGAACCAGCAAAGACAATTGGAGCACCTGTGTTACCAGAAGCATCATTGATTTGAATGCTTGTAGAAACACCTAGAGTTCCTCTTACATCAAGAGTATAATTTACTGTGTTGTCTGTGACACCTACGCCAAGTTTTCCATCATTTGTAAATATAAACTTCTGACTTCTTGTGTTGTTTGCTCCAGTGAGAATATGTAAAGCATATACAGCAAGTTTTCCATAACCAGAAGAATCACAACCAAGATTTAGTTGAGTTCCTTGATCTGCCCAACCACTATTCAATCTTAGAGTTCCAACAGTATCAATAGATCTTCCAACAGATGTTCTGGTGATTGTTAGAGTTTGGTTAGTTGAGTTCCAACCAAATACACCAGAAGTAATATTTCCAGTAACCGTGAGGTTGCTGCTCATGCTAACAGCACCAGTAAATCCACCAGTGCCGCCAACAGTCAAGTTAGATGATGCGCCAGACAAGATCAGAGATCCTGTCATGGTATCGCCTGCCTTCAGGACGTTGAGTGAAGAAGCACCAGTGATAGATGCTGTAATTGTTCCAGCAGAGAAGTTACCAGAACTATCACGAATAACAGCACTACTTGCTACGTTAGCACTGTTGAATGTTACATTACCAGCATTCCAAACAATGTTATTATTGACCTTGAAATCGTTAGCAGATCCAACAGTAACGTTTAGAGATCCGCTACCATTTGTGGCATTACCACCCGAAGCTTCAATCTTTGCGTTGAAGTCGGAAGCAGCGAGTGTGCTAGATCTGAAGAAGATACCAGGAGTTGATGCTTGACCATCTGCTCTACCAAGAGTTAGTTTGGCAACACCACCATCACTCTCAAGGACAGCAGCCTCAAAGTTACCTGAGTTATTGAGGGTAAAGTCTTGGAATGCTACGTTAGTTCCAGCAGTTCCGATTCTTTCAGCACCAACAAAATTACCAGTTGTTAGTGATCCAGTAAGAATAGTATAGTTATTGAAAGTATCATTGGGATCGCTGTTGGTGACAACGTTGGTAATTAGAATAGTTCCAACACCCTGAGAGTTAGCATTGTAAAGATTGACCGTTAGACCAGGAAGGAATGGTGATGTTGTCAGGAGTTGATCTCTGATGTAAATATCATATCTTGGTTGATTGGTTGTCTGTAGGACTCTTACTTGATTGTTGAAGTCCTTGGCAGTCTGATATGTTGGAAGTCTATTATCACTAATAGTTCCATAGTTGATGTTGTAAGCAATCTGATACCAGTGACCTTGGCGATTGTCTAAACGGTCAGCATCTAGTTCAGTTCCAGGACCATCATTCAACGAAGTCCAAACCTTACCCCATGATCCAAATGTATTCAGGGTAGATCCTGAACCACGAATCCACATGTTATTGTTATCGGTAAATGCTAGTTGTCTTACGCCACCGTAAGTAGCATCAAGACCAGAACCACCATTTCTGATTGTCATTACTAGGTGTCTAGAACCACCATCAACTAGAGTATCAGCGGTGTTGTTCTTAGTATCAGCAATGATACCAGCGGAGAATGCGCTAGGTGTTGGGTTTGATGTTGGGTTGCTAACACCAGTGATAAGTCTTAGTGTATTACCAGACTGACCTGAAATACCAATGTTATATGTTCCAGATAGTCTATCCGTTGGTAGTGTTCCAGAAGATAGATTGCCAGCGTTTGTATAGAACGAACCTTGTGCGCCATCGAGAAGGTCAGCATCGAGTCCGCTATCAGCACCTGTCTTGAGTTCTACTGAACCATTACCGACAAGTCCTAAGTTGAACTGTGCTTTCTTGAACCTCGCAACACCAACTGTTCCATAGAGGTCAGCAGAAATTGTATTTCCAGTAACTCTCTGAATGTCAATAGAAGCATTAGCATACATTCTATTGACAGTAGATATCTTAGCAGCAAGAACAAGAGATGATCCAGCACCAATTGCTGTTGGAGCATTGGTAACATTGAAATCTCCAGTATATCCAGTTCCGCCATCCGTTACAACAATTTCGGTAACTGCATTTCCAGAAACTACAAGGTTTGCTCTTAAACCAGTTCCAGCTCCACCTGAAAGTGACTGATCGAAATACTGACCGTCTGTGAATCCAGTTCCGCCATTTACAATAATTACATCATCAATAAATCCACCAGCAGTATAAGTAGATTCTAGAACAAGTGGAGAAGCACCTCTAGCAAACTCAATAACAGATCCTGATGGAATTGTTGCGGTGAGAGCAGAGCTTAGAGTGATTGTAGTAGTTCCAGTAGCAGTTAGAACTCCAGAGATGGTAGTGTTTGCTTGAATACCAGTGACACTGGCAACAACATCATGACCTACGAGAACATCACCATTGCTGGCAAATCTCATCTGATCGCTACCAGTATTTGCATCTGCCGTTAGGATAGCAAAGTATCTGGTTTCTGCTCCCTTGAGTGATTGTAATGCCAGAGCAAAGTTCTGATCTCCTCTTAGGAATGTGAAGGAGTTAGCAGATCCACCACTTGCTAGTCTATCAGTCTCGATAACACCCGATGTAATATCAGTTGCCGCAATCTGGTTGGATGATAGAGATACCCAGTTGTTAGCATCAAACGAAGAGGTATTGACAACTCTGCTTAGATTGATGGTATTGGTATTTGGATCAGCAGTGCTATCTTCAATATCATCAGTATCAACAATCTTGATGTTATTGACGATATCTCCATAAAGTCTGCTTTCAATCAAACCTGTAGCAGTAGCACCATTACCATCACCAACAATCTGAATTGTTGGAGGAGTTGTATATCCTTTACCACCAAGATAACCATTGAAATCTACAATCTCAATAGTTACAACCTGACCGTTCGCAATTGTAGTTACAGCAGCTGCTTGAACTGCTCCTGCTTGTGGATTGCCGCCAGAAATAGTAACAGATGGTGGAGTTGTGTAACCAGAACCACCAGAAGTTAGGTTGATTTGATATAGAACACCTTGTCTATACTCAGTTGCTTGAATCTGACCGCCAGTTACGCTACCAGTGAAGATATCCCCAATAGTGAATGCTAAGTTTGTATCAACACCAAATGCTAAGAACAAACTATCATTATCATTATTCAGAATGAATGATGTGGAAGTATCTTGCTGAATTGCGATGTCACCAGCAAGTGCTCCTTCAATAGAAGTTCTTTCTGCTTCATCTGCAACAGTATAAACTTGGAATGGTCTGAGTGCTGGGATTTGATCTACTGAGATCTTACCAGAATCAGTAAGTTCAACCAGTGCTCTAGGAACAGCATTGGTGGAGTATGGTTTGTTGATGTATGGTCCAAGGTTATTTGTGATATAATCCTTGACTGCCTTTTGAGTTGGTAGTAGTGAATCGGAAGATTGTGCGCCACCAAGGGTATTATCAGCAGAGAATCCAGTAACAACAATATCACCACCCTTCAGTTTGAGGAACTCAACCTCAGAGATGGTAACCGTTCCAGTAAAGGTAATAGCACCAGTTCTGTTCTCGATCTGTGCGAACGTTCCAACCTTGAAGTCTCCAAGTTCGTCTGTTCCAGAGCAATATACACGACCATAGTCTTGAGATACTTGCTCGTTTGCTGTAATCTTAGTTCCACCGTTTTCTGGTAGAGCATTGTAGTTAGTTCCAGAACCAGCAAATTCCCAAGTGTGTGAGGAAGAGTTGACAATAGATGGTCTATGTAATCTGATAGTCTTACCAGAGAACGTGCCAATGTTTGTTGATACGGCATTACCAGTGCTATCATCAATGAATGAACCAGGACTTCCTTGTCCGTCATCAATTGTGAGTTGTGCTGAGAAAGGAGGTCCAACCGTTACAGCACCAACAGTCTCTACGAAATACTCAATGTCTGTATTAGAATTGCTGTAACCATCAATCTTGACAACATAGTGCTCTAGTGGTTCTCTACCGAGACCATCAACAGTAAAGATTGTTCTACCTGTTGGAGTTTGTGAAACGTTGGTGATTGTTCCAACGTCAAATGTATATGCCTCATCTCTGTATCCTGTTGCTCTTAGAGCAAAGATACCGAAGTTAGTTGCTGAGTTGGTGATAGAAGCATAACCACCAGTCTCTGACAAGACGCCATCAGCACAGAAGATAACGAAGACAGAAACTAACTGAGTGTAACCATCGTTGATAACCTTATAACCTGTTCCTCCAAAGGATACAATGGTGAATGCCGAAGCAACCATTGATTTACCCTGATTGGGGAATGTTGCCGAACCGTCAAGTTCTAGACCAGGGAAAGGACAGTTTGGTTGCTTGACCTTAGATCCATCGACTAGAGCTCCGCCACCGCCAAGGAATGAGATGATAGAAGAGTTCTGAGTATATGGTGATGCCTCAATGATGGGGTAATCATCATAATCTGCTCTTACTGTTACTACCTTGTTGTCAGCATCATAGATCGTTCCATCAGGATATGAGGTGATGCTAGAAGTATCGTATAGAGTTCCGTATGTTCTGGTTGTCGCTCCAGGTGAGATTGTTCCATCTAGGATATCTTCTAGAAGTGCCATCTCTGTATTGATCGCACTTTCAACACCAGCACAAATAGGAGTTGAAGCGTCAACTAGAATTGTGTTATCTACAAATAGTGGAGTTGCTGAATAGATTGGAGTATATTGTGGTCCAGTTCCATCACCAGTCTTCCAGTTACGCATTGCCAAGATGGCAAGCTCTTTTACTTTGGAGAATGCGTAGATCGTTGGTCCAAGTTCGCTCTGTGGAATACCAGTGAGATCTGCTCCTGTGAAATAGAACTCAGCAGCATTCACAATACCAGCGTTTCCGCCCAATACAAGGTCTCTGATGAGTCCTTCTAGGATATATCCGATATCACGCTTACACTTAGTCTGATCGCCAGCAGAGAGTCCTAGAGAGGGGTATTGTGCTTCTGCTAGACCCAGTGCTTCCTCAGCAATAAAGGTTTCGTTTCTAGCAATGAGATAAGCAGCATCTAGAACAGTTCCAGACGCATTGTTTGCTAGAACATCAACAAATAGATATGCTAGTGTATTGATAGCAGATGCTACGTTAGCACAAGCTGGTGATGCTGTGTCATCAATAACACTAGGATCAAAGTATCTGGTTACAGAAGAATACTGTGGAGTATATACAGGATCAACTGGTGTTCCATTGCCAGTTCTCCAGTTACGCATTGCGTAGATACAGAGTTCTCTGGCATACTCAAATGCTCTTACTGTCTCAATAATCTCAGTATCTACGTATCCAATCTGAGTGCCTTGAATATAGTATTCTGCTGCCTCAATGACATTGTAGTTGCTTCCATACTGAAGGTCACGAACAATAGCATTGATGAAGTGTCCGATGTCTCTACGGCACTTCGTAGGACCACCAGGAACAACTAGATTGGGGAATTGATCTACTAACTTCAAATAGACTTCATCAGTGATAAAGTCAATGTTGTTTCTAATAAGTAAGCAAGCATCTTGATATCTTCTATCAACAGGCGTTGCGATTGAAAAAGAGTTTGGTGAGTTGAGAAGTGAAATTGTAATTGACTTCTCGTGTGATGCTACAGTAGCAAACTGTCCTGGATCAAAGTTTGAATCTGACAGAGTGGGGACTTTTTTAGGAATTACAAATCTTCTTGATCTACCATCAGCATCATCGAAGATTTTGTAAATTCTTTGCTTACCATTGAGGAAAGAAAGATCTGGACTTGATGTTGGCAAACCAGAAATAGTAATCTCTTGTCCTGGTTTGAAATCATGAGTGTTTTGTCTACCTACAAGAGCATTGGTGTAGAATACAATACCACCAAGATCTTCTGCGCTACCAAACTGATCTTCTTGGAATCCACCAGTAGCAACTTCTGGAGTTCCTTGTTGTGAAAAGTCAATTCTTACGATAGATAGAGTTGAAGTGAGATCTTCATTTACCGATACAACTTCACCTTCTGCTCTAATTGATCTAATATCAGTAGATACAAACTCGTAAGCAATTCTTAGGAATGTGAATTCTGCTGTGCCATTTGTAGCAGCACCAGTGGAATGAACTGGGGGAGTAGTTCCAGATGTTCCAGAAACAGTTACGGTATAAACATAATCACTCGCCCAGACTACTTGACCTGCGGTGTATGCGGTTGATGCTTCCCATCTGACAGTTCCTGTTCCGCCATATTGGAATGTTTCACCAGCATTGAAAGAACCACTCGTTATATCAGCATCAACTGATCCACTAACATAAGCATTTGCTCCCGTAGTGGTTGTAAACGAGACGCTAGATAGTGTAGCAGTAGCACCACTGTTTACACCACGAATTGGAAGACCAGCAGTGAGTTGATCTAGACCAGTGTTTGTCTGGAAAGAAACTCTAATTCTGTTTGGACCAAAGATCTGATGTCCTACTGGGAAGTCTCTTTCAAAGTCTCCACCTGTTGTAGCATCATAGTAAATTCTTTGCTTGTCATCGAAGACCATAGCAAAGTCCCATGTTGCCACAGGATCTCCAGCACTATCAATCTGATCTCTAAAGGTTACGCCAACAACATAGTTTTTGTCCCCAAACTTAAACATGTGTTTACGGGGATTTGCTGGTCTAACAATAACCAGACGGAGGTTATCACCAACAATAGAAGCATCTGGTGGGATTGAAATTGGGTTATCTTCTACATAATCACCACCAGAAACAATAATAGTTTCTTTGACTCCAGGAGTCTGCCATGCCAATTGACATGCTTTTTTGATAGTTCTTACGGGAGCAACTGCCGAACGACCATCGTTTGTATCGCTACCAATCTGCTGTGAAACATAGATACGACCACCAACGTCATTTGTTGCTAGGTTGAGGACGTATTCTGTGGTAGCAATCTTATTTGATCTG
>Ga0222719_10004731_pt1 | contig 11897 bp, 19 predicted proteins | sample C33_34DmetaG_FD_165039 | JGI IMG/M metagenome (GOLD analysis project Ga0222719, IMG submission 165039) | Estuarine water microbial communities from San Francisco Bay, California, United States - C33_34D | ecosystem: Environmental > Aquatic > Marine > Unclassified | place: USA: California...
TCGATCATCATGGGGAATATGTTCTCTGGGAAAACTTCGGAACTCATTCGGAGACTGAAGCGACTCAAGGTTCTCGGTAAACAAATCATGGTCATCAACTCTGCCAAGGATACACGTTCCCCAGATGAAGTTCTGAAGACTCACGATAATGTCAAGTTTGACTGTCATAAGGTCTTCAACCTCATGGAACTCATCGAGAAACAGGTGTTTGAGGATGCCGAGATTATCGCTGTCGATGAAGCACAATTTTTTCCAGATCTCAAACACTTTGTTCGTTACTGTCTAAGTGCAGACAAAGAAATCATCATCGCAGGTCTCGACGCAGATGCGTTTCAAAGAAAGTGGGGAGAACTTCTCGACTGTATTCCACTCGCGAGTGAAGTGACAAAGCTGTCAGCACTTTGTATGTGCTGTGGCAATGGTAAGCCTGGACCATTCACAAAACGCACGGTAGAAAACAAGGAACTGGAACTCATTGGTGGAAGTGATATGTATATTGCAGTCTGTCAGAAACACCTGTAGACGTCTAAAATGAGGACGACCCTCCTACCCGTACCCCTCTTCACAACCTCATGATACTTGGCATGGTCGAAGAGGAAGTCTTCACCGTCGCGATGTTCGTGCGCCCCCTTCGTGGTATAGAGTGTGCAATCACCCCCACTCTCTATAGTAAGATGATAGCGTAGAAGCCAGTTTGATTCAGCGCGGTGCGGTGGAATGACCATGGGCCCCTCAGCCACGGCAAACATGGCAGTCTCTTTATGGATACTTGGAATCTGATCGATGAGACTTTTTAGCACTGGAAAATCTTCAACCCTATAGAAGTAGTACCCATCATTCTTATCGAACCATGCGTCTGCTTCATGGAAGAGATGTCGCCTTAGACTTGGTGAAATTTCTAGGAACTCTTGGTGTATCTTCTCATAGTGTGCCTTTATGAGCCAAAGTCCAGGTGGTTCAGGTATGGACATGATACTGAGTATGTCGACCATGGCATTTTGCATACCCATTAGGATACGCCTCGGGTTGTTAAAGTACAGGCGGTCTATGGGTGCCTTCAGATAGTCGTGGAGTACCAAACCCATTGGTACCAGGATGAGAGGCCACATTATTTTCTCAGTAGATAATAAAAATGCCATTTTACGGTAAACGTTCCATGTACGCCGCCCCTGAGCCTACCGAGGAAGTCGACACCGTTGAGAAGCGCTTCGCCATGCCCAAGATGCCCGCTCTCACATGGGTTCAGATCGCCCTCATCCTCATCATTGCCATTTACGTCTATGGTGCCCGCAAGATGAACGGCGTCGTCGTCTCGAGCCTCGCCCTCGCTGTAGGGCTCCTTCACATCTACGATCACTTTTATCGCGTAAAGCGTGGTCCCGAGCGCCTCTTCTTCATGCCCAAGAAGGAGGAGTACGGTTGCATGTCGTGCAAAAATTAAATACTCATAAAATATAAGTATGCGCGTCAAGATTGTTCGTAGCCCTGATCGTAAGAAAAAGTTCAGGGCCATCTTAGAAGACGGCAGGACTGTTGACTTTGGTGCAAGTGGATATTCAGACTACACCAAACACAAGAATCCTTCACGTATGCGATCGTATGTACTCAGGCACGGTGGACGTGTCCCCAAACGCACTATAGCAGAGAGAGATCCCAAGAAGATACAGACCATGATGCTCGAGGTGACATCGAGTGACAAAGAAGACTGGAAGATGAGTGGTATCGACGGGGCTGGTTTCTGGTCCCGTTGGTACCTCTGGAGTTTTCCAACATTTGAGGGTGCTAAGAAGATTATTACCAAGAAGTTCGGGGTGGTGTTTATCAATTAATAAGTTCATCGAATTCTTCATCTGTTGCTAGACATACACTCATCATTTCGTCAACTTCCGACTTGCCTATATTATCGTCTAAACCAATATAATCACCAAAAAGTTTATTTTTTGAGACGTTACCATTTAATGTAAATACGTTATTGGTATACTCATTCAATTCTACCTTACCCACAAACTTACCATTTTTATCTGTATTATCTTTCACTTTCACACAAATCTCCCCGTCTCGCAAACTGGTCATGTTTTCTTTCACCATTGTTAAATATGCCGTCCTTTCTTCTGTATTTAGACCAGATAGATCCGGTCCCGCATTAGGGAATTCAGTCTGGATTTGAGTTTCATAATCGTTAATTAACTTTTTGAGATCTTTAACAATATCTTTCATTTTTTTAGCTTTCGTAACCTTCAAAAAGTGAGGTTCTGTTCCTGGAATCATACCACCAAAAAAGCCACCAGCACCAATCGAAGATGAAAGACAACAAATTGCAAGTACGACAAGGGCCATATTATAATATAGGTAGATTATATTTCCTCTTCAATTTTTCAAACTTTTCAAAAAAACGAATCATCATCTTCAGGTGTTCGTAGAGTTCCTCACCCAGATACTGCTCTACGAATTCCTCGGGTTCTCCATTTTCTCGCATGGCGTTGGCGTACGAACAAAGTAGTGAGTATGCTTCGTCCACATTTTCACCACTCCAGGTTTCTAACAAGGTTTTGACTTCCTTCAATCTGAGTGTACTCTCCATTACTTGGCTAAGCCCTTTTTCTTTAAAGTGGCTTTCAATTCAGCCATGAGTTTGGCACGCTTGTTGTTTATCACAGGCTTCCTTGGAGCCATAGGGGGTCGGGGTGGAGGTGGAGCTGGCGCACGACCAACTTGGGGTGCAGGTGCGACCACGGTCTGACAAATACGAATCACTTTCTGAGCATTCTTCACACTGTTCTCAAAGTTCATAGTAATTTTGGAACGAAGTTCCCTCGCTGTGAGTTTTACACGTTTACCATCCACATTCTTCGTGACACGAAGTCCTAACTTCTTCGCCTTATTTTTGAGTTCCCTGTACTGCATTTACTAATAGATGAGAAAATCGTAGAATGTCTTGATGTCACCGGTATTTATCAAATGTGCAAAATCAAATTCAGACTTTGAAAAATAAAGTGGGTTTGGAAAAGCTATCGTCAAGGCTCGATCTATAGTTATGCCAATCTCATCCAAGTATAACAACATCTTCATAATGACATCATCGTCTACAGTCCCAAATGACATCCTAAACTTACCAACCGAAAATTCATACGTGTTATCATGGTTTCGATTGAGAATATGTCGCTTGATCCACTGTTCTGTATCATTTCCAGGTTCTCTACCGATACGAGTTGCGTGTTTCGTGTATTCCATCAAATCTCTTAAACCGTGAGCAATCTTTTTAAGAAATTCAATCTTGTCTTCCAACATACTTTCTACGATTAAAAAAAGTCATCTGTTCGGTACATCTTCACATCAAAGTCTCCAGTTTTACCTGTCACCGTAACCGATTCATTACCATATAGTTCCTGGCATCCAATATCTTCCATGCAATCACGTGCTTGGTGGCTCACTGGAATGGGATACAGATTTTCACCACCGGTCGTGGTGTAATAGTGGTAACGATCCCTGCGTCCACGAACCTCTTTACCGTAGAGGGGAAGAGTTTCTTCACCTTCACCAACGAGGAGACCCATCTGTTGCATACGCCCTGGTTTATACTGTTTGATCGGTGGTCCCCTGAACTCGGGTTCGTACTTAACTTCTCGCGTGGGAGGAATGCGTGGAGGATGTACGACGACTGGAACTTCTACTATAGTGGGGTTGTACCACATATAGCCTACCACGATGACGAGTGCGACGAGGACTACCCACATGAGTTGCGTTTTAGTCTTATTCTTCATATACTATACACCAAGAGATTTACTTCTTGTTGATCATCTTAACCTTCTTGACATTCTTGTTCGCATTGAGCTTCGCCTGTGTCGCTTTCATTTTGGCAACAGCTTTGTTGAGGTTGGTGGGGGTCTTCTTATTGGTGGGGACTGGGACTGGGGTCTTCTTGGGTGTGGCATTACGCACACCAGGTTTCAACTTCTTCACCTGCTTCTTGTGTTCCTTCTTGAGCTTCTGCATAATCTTGGAAGTGGTCATTTTACTATAGTTAAGGAAAATCTTTCAGATAAAGACATGAAGATCTTGGCGATCGATATAGGATACCACAATATGGGTATCGTTTTGGCTGATTCTGACGCGGGTCCAAAAATCAGAGTTGAATATGTGAAGAAAGTTAGTCTGAGTGATTACAAATATATATATTCTAATGATATCGTGGATCTCGTCCCTTTATTTGTCGAAGACCATAAAGAATTGTTCGACAGTGCTGAAAAAATACTTATAGAGAGACAACCTCCACGTGGTTTTACAAATGTTGAAATTCTATTACACTACATGTTCAAGGATAAGGTGTCTTTAATTTCACCCGTGAGCATGCATACACATTTTGGAATGAGGCATTTAAACTATGACCAAAGGAAGGAGAGAACCGTGTCCATCGCGGAAAAATACATCGAGGATGAAATACCATACGAGAGAAAGCATGATATAGCTGACGCCCTTTGTATGATTGTGTACCACAACTTCAGGAATACAATTCATTTCTTCGACACGTTTAAATTTTCTCCATCTACAATAAATGCCAACCACCAAGCAGATTCAGAACGCCAAGAAGAAACTCAAGGTGACCCCCAAGCCAAAGGGGAACAGACCCAAACTCCCCAACAAATTGACTTATATCGTCATTTCTGCTGATCCCAAGGTCAAGCGAGACCGTGAGTTTCTCAAGACTGCTATGGAATTCATTCGGAAATCTCCCGCGCCAAAATAATGAGAGCATTCGTCACATTCTCAAACATATCGAAAATATCACTCGTGTTTCGACGCTTGATACACTCCTGTAGTTTTTCGATATTGTAATCGAATGATTCCGTCTTTTCTTTCATATTTTTTTCAAGTTTTTCAATGTTAGTATCAACTTCCTTGATCGCATTTTCAACATTCTCATCGAGGATTGTGAGTTGGTTCTCATAATGTTCCTTTTGTTTCGTAAGAATGTCTCGTTTCAACACAGATGTCGTCCTTTCAAGTTGAATATTCACACGTGCGAGACGTTCTTCAAGATACTCAAGATTGGAGGCATACGATTTCTTACACACCTCCTTGATCGCATTCAGACGAGCAACTTCAGCTTCCATTATATATTACTTGAGTGTGTTACCTTTAATTAATTTGTTCAGATCCTTTGTGAATGCGTCAAAATACCCAAGGCGGTACTGAACGAATGCCCACAATGCGAAAAATAATGTCTTTGTCAGTTTGTTTAGCTCATTCTCTTCCATCTTATATATAGGTCCCACGACACGACCCATGAAAGTCTTTTCTTTGTCTCTGCCAGTGACGTACATCTCCGCCTGCGTGAGAGCACACGTATCGTCATTTACAGACCAGTGGTAAAAGATGAATGGAATTACCATAGAGTAAAACTCTAGATTTCTTCTGTTATTCGTAAAAGGTATGATGAGGATCCAGAAAAGAAAAGCAAGATGAATGAAGAATATTATGTTCATCTATTATAAGATGACTGAAGAAATTAATATGAAAGAAATGTGGAACGAACATCACGAGTCCGTCTTGAGACAGTGGGGTGAGGCGGCCGCTTGCTACAGATACATGCACCATCGGTCGTTTCTACTTTATAAGAAATTGAGTATGCGTTTTAATTTACCTGTAATTGTACTTTCTACAATCACTGGTACAGCGAACTTTGCACAGTCATCTTTTCCTGCGAGTATGAGAGGTACAGTTCCTGCGATCATTGGTGGTATGAACCTGATAGCAGGTCTCATCGCTACGATCATGCAGTTCCTCAAGATTAACGAACTCATGGAAAATCATAGAACAGCTGCACTCACACATGGAAGTCTTTCTAGGAATATTCGGCTCCAGTTATCTCTTCCACGTGAAGAGCGGAAAAAGGAAGGTCTCAAGTTTGTTGAAGAATGTAAAGCTGAATATGATCGTCTCATAGAACAATCTCCACCTATTCCCAAAGATATTCTAATAAACTTTGAAAAGGAGTATCCCTTCGATGGTGTCTTTACTAAGCCAGAGATTTTGGATGTACGTCCAATACCTGGTATAAAATTACCAAAGACAGTGGAACCCATACGAGCAATCACAAAAGATACTCCATTCGAAAGTGTCGGAGAGATGTTTAGTCCTGATGAAGAGGAAGAGGAAGAAGAAGAGGAAGAGGAAGAAGAGACAGACGTCGAGCAAGGTACACCAAAAGAATAAACATGATGGCGTTGGTAACGACACTACACGCAACGTATGGTAAAATTTTCCATTTTAAAGGTTCTACGATACGTTTATGAAGTGCGTCATTCTCAAGCACCAAATCTATGGCCTGATTAGTAAGATCGTCGATGGATTCTTTCATTAAAGTAGTCGAGCAAAAAAAAGATCCCGTTGTGACGACAATTCACACGAAACAAATCGAACTCATTCGACGTTATATACGAGAAGGGAAGAATGTCTTCATATGTGGTGCTACTGGTGTCGGGAAGTCCTATGTGTTACAAGCTGCCCTCCATGGACTCAGTCATGTGGAGTTACAGAGTGAACATCTGAAAAGTAAATCCTTATTCTTACCGTTCATACGACCATCTACGAAACATGTCTTCATAGAAGACTATGATCCCATCTTCAAACCAATCATCGAACGTGTATCTGATGGTGATCGTGTGTCTCGTGGATCTCTTCTCGTCACGACAACAAACATGTGTATGTATCCAAAGTTTGAGACAGTTTTCATTCCTAAACATAAACCCGATGTTCTCATGACTTTGACGGATGAACGTGGACCTCGGGTGGAAAGTGCAGCTGTGAGATCAAATGGAAACATTCGCAACTTCTTCACATACCTCGAGGGTTACGACGAAATGGACGATTTTAAAAGTCCCAAAGAGTTTATCGCTGATGTTTTGTCTGACCCTCGACCAATTCAGATACGAGATAGTGTCGCTGAACATGGTCACATGTGGGATGTATTTCAGGAGAATTACTTAAACTCGGAAGGTGTGGATATCATCAGAGTATCTCGATCCTTTTCTGATGCTGACATGTACGACAATTTTATGTACGCACATGGTGAATGGAACCTCATGCCGTACTTTGTTTTACACGCTCTCACAATTCCCAAGAGTTCACTAGGTGAACCACTCGATAGGGATAAGATTAGAGCTGGAAGTTGTTGGACGAAGTTTGGAAACTATAAGATGCGTAAACAAAAGTATGAAGAGATTAAGAAAAAGTCGCGGTTAGGTCTGGGTATAGAGGAATTGGGACTATTAAAAAAATATGCTGAAAATGGAGACTTGGAACCTATGCTAAACTATAAAATCACTCCACAAGATTTTGATGTCATCAATCATCTCGCTGTTGGAAATGGCTTAAAATCGAGGGACGTTACAAGAGTAAAGAAGGCACTCAAGCATGCCTACGAACGAGGAAGAGAATGAAACTGAGGAATGTGTCAAGGTGATTGGTAATGAAATTCTCTTCTATGGAAGCGTTGATCGTGAAAGTGCTCTCGAGTTTGTGGAAAAATTTAAGAAATTGGAGATGGAGCTTCTCAAGAAGAAGGCGGAGCTCGTTGGGTATGAACCACAAATTCGTGTTCATGTGATGAGCGAAGGTGGAGACATCTTCTCCGGTCTCAATATCATGAACGTTCTCGAGCGTTCTAGGGTTCGGGTCGTTACCATCGCACAGGGATCATGTTGTAGTGCTGCAACTTTTATCCTATTGGGTGGCTCAGAACGTCGCATGGGAAGGAATGCCTACGTTCTGATACACCAAATTTCTACAGAGTTTTGGGGAAACTTTCAGGACTTGAAGACGGAGATGAAGTCCACAGAGAAGTTTATGAAGATGCTCAAGAAGATGTATCTCACAAAAACGAGAATTCCTGAAAAAAAATTTAAAAAACTCATGAAGAAGGATTTGTACTTGTCACCGGACAGGTGTCTCAAGTATAAAATCGTTGACGCTGTTGAGTAATCGTCACTGATCGCTTATACAACGCCAACAAACACACGACTATGAAAACGATACAAAATGTATTCAAATTCAGAGGTACAGGTGTACTTTCTGGTGGCCTAAGTCGTTCCATTCTGCCGTAATTCACAACTGGAATTCCAGACATCTATTTAAAGTTGAGAATTTAATTATTCACATAATGGAACGCCTTATAAAGAAGGATAAAAATGGTCGCGAACGGTTCACAGATATTCATGTCGAGCACTTAAAGGATGGGACTGCTGATATCGTGAAAGTGTGTGGTGTCGTCGGGAGTGATAAGGTGACTGTGTCTCGAACGAATGTCAAGACTGGGTACGAAAAGGCACTCGCTCGCGCACAAACTATGTGGAACAATGAACGAACTAAATGTACTGAAATTCTCCCCATGCTGGCGAATAAATGGGAGGATCGTCAGAAGTACATCTCTGAACCCTTTTATGTTCAACCTAAACTCGATGGAGTTCGTCTCCTTGTGTCTAATAAGGGATGTTTTTCTCGAACTGGAAAGCCTGTTATGGGTGTTGAACATCTTGCGAAGGATCTTAAGGATGGAGAGTACCTGGATGGAGAGTGTTACGCACCGAACAAGACATTTGAAGAAATTACAAGTATGTTCAAGATGAACCCCGAAGATTTGGAGTTTCATGTGTTTGATTACTTTGATTTGAATCGACCGAACCTAACATTTGAAGAACGGAAGGGGCGAATCACGATTGATACATTTCTTGTGAATTCCAAAGAGGGTGTTAAGAAGTATCATGACATGTTTGTGCAACAGGGACATGAGGGTGTCATGATACGAGACGCTTCGAGCATTTACGAAATTGGAAAGAGAAGTAATTACCTCCTCAAACACAAAGAGTTTCAAACCGATGAGTACCCCATCGTGGATGTCAAGGAGGGTACGGGGCGTGAAAAAGGTACAGCGATTTGGATATGTAAGGTGGGAGAACATCACTTCTCCGCGAAACCTGAAGGGACTCTCAAATTTCGGAAACAGCTCCTGGTGGATAAAGACAAGTACATAGGAAAGCAACTGACTGTGCGTTTTCAAAACTTAACAGCTCTTGGTGTTCCCCGTTTTCCCGTTGGTGTAGTAGTTAGAGATTACGAGTAATACTAAACCATATGAATAGAGTAGCAATCGACATCGATGAAGTTCTTGTCCCGTTTCTTCGTCCCATGGCAAAATATCATAACAAATCAATTTCCAAAACCAGGTACAGCTATGTCTATCGGGATATTTTTGACATCACAGAAGAAGAATCTCAAAAGATGGTTCAAGAATTTTACAAGTCCCAAGCTTTCACCTGGCTCGTGCCCATGAGAGGAGCGCAGAGAGCTATGTACAATCTTCGACGATGTACCGATAAAATGTACATCGTCACTGGGCGCCAAGACACGGTAAGGGAAGAGACTGAAGACTGGATTGATACATTCTTTCCGAATATTTTTGATGATGTCATTCTCACAAATAGTTACACTCCCCACGAAGTGAAAAAGTCTGACATCTGTCGTGCCCTCAATATCGGTCTCATCGTCGATGACAATAAGGGAATATGTGACCAGTGTATCGAAGCGGGTACAGATGCTCTAAACTTCATAGGTGAGGAGGTGTACCCATGGTGTGAAGAGAGTGAAATCAGTATAAAAGGGTGGGACACACTAAAGGTATAATGTCTCTCGGTCTCATCGGTCTCGGCTCCATTGGTGGCAACCTCGCCCTAAACATCCAGAAGTCTCACGAACTTAATGTGTGCAACCGTTCACCCGAAAAGGTGAAGGCGATCGTTAAGAAGTCTTCTCACGTGAAGGGTTACGAAAATGTTGAAGAGATGGTCTCTGATATGAAGGAGCCTCGTACGATCATCACAGCTCTCCCACATGGTGAGACGACGGATGCTATGATGAAGAAACTGAGCTCCGTGATGACGAAGGGTGACACTATCGTGGATTGTTCGAACGAATTTTATCGAACCTCGAGGAATCGGGGTGCGTTCTGTCAATCCAAGGGTATCGGGTATCTCGGTACAGGTCTTTCCGGTGGTGCTGAGGGTGCTCGTCTAGGTCCCGCACTCATGATTGGCGGACCCTTGAAGACGTTTGAGAAACATGAAGACCTCTTCAAGTCTTTCGCTAAGAGTTACGCATACATGGGTGAAGACTATGGTGTTGGACACTTTACCAAGATGGTACACAACGGTGTGGAGTATGGTATGCTCCAAGGTATCGCTGATGTGTATGCCTACTGCAACCAGGATGAATACTACATGGATCAGGTTCTCAAGAGGCTTGAAAACACTGACATTTATGGCTACCTCACCAAGTCGGCTATGGATGTACTTCATGAATACGATTTTAAGAAGATTGCTGATATCGGACACATGAATAACACGGGTTTGTGGTGTTCCCAGATTGGTCTTGAGTATGGCATTCCCACTCCTACGATTAACTCTGCAGTGAACTCGAGGTTTACGAGCCGTCATATTAAGGCAGTCAACACCGCCGACCACAGAAACTGTGCCATCGACTTTACGGTCGCGGTGGATGCACTTCGTTTCGTGTTTGCGACATCCCTACTCGAGGGGTATGACCTCATGGCTACTCGACACGTTGGTGACGAGAGCATCAAGCAGGCCTGGTCTTCAGGTACCATCATCGAGTGTCCAATGATTGGTGGAGACTATCGTACCATCATCGAAGAGACTGCCGAGAACGCACGGGTCATGATGATGTACTGCACCGCGGCTGGCATCCCCTGCCCAGCTATTCAGGCTGCTCTCACCCAGTATGACTTTACCCATCAGACATCTACATCCATGAAGTTTATCATGGCGCAGCGTAACTACTTCGGTCAGCATGAGATGATGGAGGCGTGATCCCAAAGATACTCAACTTCCTTCTCTTTTAGGAACATCTTTCTGTTTCCATTTTTGATTTCCCTGAGTACACTTTCGTATGCACAGCCACCCATATCAAGATCCCATTTATCATTATCATTTACGAGAATGTATTTGTCTCCCGGAACCATCTTGGCTAAGTCCGCTTCTAATTCAATACCCTTGTATGTCATTCTAATTTTACATTCCGTAGGTGCTGTACCTTTGTATTCCAAGTTTCTCGCAATTTGCATTATTTCTGGTGGTGATGCCGCTAATTCTTTTAAGATTTCTTCGCGATTTCTGCACGTATGTTTCGCGATGATTGTCGCGAACAACAGGACACAATGACTTTGATACATGTCCCCCACTATACCCACAGTATCAAAGTAATTAATCCTCTCGTTCATGTCACCACTCTCGTGTAGCTTTATTTTGATGGACTCGAGTTTTGCAGGTGTTCGTATATGCCGTAATATATCCTTACCGAGATAGTGATCATTGTACACCACCTTAAGATTGTTCTCATCAATGAAGTCTTTGATTCTCTCAAAGTCATATTTGGAGTGACCATGGGGTTTCTCAAGGATATAGGTCGCATCGACGAGACCCAGGTAGGGTTCCACGTTTTCACAGAAGTTGTGTGTAGGGATGGACATGTACGCCACGACGTTGGGAACATCTCTGAGGTGTTCCAGGTTTGTAACCTGCTGTCTAGAAATGGGAGTGTGAGGGCAATCCAATTTCTTGAGAGCTGGAATGATACGGGTTCTGGCCAGATGCCCCCTGGCTCCGAATACGAGGCAGTGATTCATCTGTTACTTTTTCCTGACATTAAAATAATGTTCGCCCTCCTCTGTAAACCCATCGCTGTTCCAACACCCAGTGGAAACGCAGTCCTTCGTACCAAAGATTGTCGTATAGCGTACGTGAAGCCATCTCAAGTTCAAGAAGGTGTCTATGAACTTGAGATACTTGAAGCACCTCCAGTAAACGTTAGCGAGTCAGATTAATCAA
>Ga0222719_10004738_pt1 | contig 11883 bp, 5 predicted proteins | sample C33_34DmetaG_FD_165039 | JGI IMG/M metagenome (GOLD analysis project Ga0222719, IMG submission 165039) | Estuarine water microbial communities from San Francisco Bay, California, United States - C33_34D | ecosystem: Environmental > Aquatic > Marine > Unclassified | place: USA: California...
CCTGACTAGTGCCTTCAATAACCATAGTCGCCATTGTTATAGTGCCATGTGGAGTTCCGGTAGCTGTACTTGGATTTATAGCACCAATGTTTGCGTCACCACCAACACCTATTGAAATAGCTGTCTTATCAAAAACTGTCTGCTGACTTGCACCAGGATTTATCACAGCCTGCTCGTTAGCCATGATTAATGTTGTACGTATTGAGGAAACTGCTAAGTTACCACTATTTTGGATAGCAGTACTAACTAACAGCGGATGCGCACTTGGACCTGTTGCTAGTGCAGGATTACCTCCACTACCAATTTGCCAAGTCAATACTTGATCAGATATGACTTCAACATCTCCGCTGGCTCCTCTTGCCTTTAAGATCTGTCCTTCTTGTAGACCATCTGACAGTACCATATATTGTCCATCTGTTGAAAGAGCAATAGCTTCATCATTAGTTCCGATAGCTAAGTTTGGAGTTGTTAACACAGGAACTGTATTTGAATTTTCAGCAATCTGCGGTATCTTATCAGTTTGTCCTGAGGTTGTTATTTCACCACTTTCTAATACTACATCACTGAATGTAACATATTGTGCTGCCCCTGCTTGACCATTTATATCATATCTACCAATTACAGTCTGGGAAGCTAGGTGTCTATGCTTTGTAATTTCTATACCATCGGTAGTAGTAGTAGCATCCTTTAATTCAATCCATCCTTGAGTTGATTGGAATTCTTCAGGATTAAAGTGGGCTAATCCAAGATCGCTTTGGCTTATTCCCGAAGGAGAAATTAAACTAGCATCTGCAAATTCCATATCTAATTTACTTTGAGCAATTTGTGCGTCATAGTTAACCATATTATTAACAATACTACCCGGACGAATTGCAAGATCTACTGTGCTACCACTATTGTGTCTAAAGACATCAATTAGTACATCGCTGTCGTGTTCACTTGATACATTCACCCATTCTTCTTTCGGTCCAAATGCCAATCTTCCAACTGGTCGATCTGGTATTCCTACTGGTGCATCAATTACTCTAATAAATTGTTCATTTCCTACTGAACTTGCAACAAACTGTCCAGGACCAGCATAAGAAGTACTGTCTGGATTAAGTTCGTATACTATTTCTGTACAAGTGCCAAATCCAGGAATGTCTTTTTGTGATACTTGTAGTATTTCCCCAAAGGCTGTAGCAGAACCGCCTGCACTTGGTCTAACATTATCAAATATCATTCCTTCTTGGAATGTTCCGCTTCCTGACTCGCCACTTGGATTTACATCGTCTATGAAAATTTTATATTTGCCAGTTGTTATTAATAACTGATTTTCATCATAGGCTGTAATAGATGTGTCAACTAAATTATTGATACTATCCTGCTCTTGAGCAACACTATCGACATATTCTTTATTAGTTGCATCTAAAGGACCTACCGGAGGAGCTAAATTAACAGGAACAAATTGTGTGTTAAAGTTTAAGTCACCTGTCATCACAATTCTTCCATCTGGTGTAAGAACTTCTGTTATAATATCAGCAGGTGATATTGGCGCACCTGTGTGGTCAAATCCTAATCTTCTATTGACATATCCTCTTACAGCACTTTCTACTGGTACAGCATCTGGTGAATTGTCCGTCATCCCTGTGTCATCTGAGAATTCGTTAATAGTCACACCACGCTTAAATCCAAGTCCATCTAGATTACTTAAAGCAATACTAGAAGCAAAGCTAACTGTACCTGTTCCTTGGTCTACACTAAAGAACCTACCAACACGGAAGAAACCATCTTGGTCGGTACTTACATAGAACACTCTACCTTTGTTTCTTTCGTCAACTTCTTTTGTTTGTTGTGGTTCTTTTGCAGGTAATCCCAATATAACATTAGGATAGTTAGTTGTATTAAATCCACCTGTGCCTACGTCTGAGAAGTCGTGTCCTGTTGCACGACAAGTACTAATGTTTACAGTCAGTAATGCTTCAGAACCTTCTTGTAGTCCTGCTCTTAGAGTAATAGTATCAACTCCTGCCCTTACAATTGGACTTGCTAAGCCATCGCCACCTGTTGTTATTAAGTTACCTGCATATGTGCTGCTATCAGGAAGTTCTGCAAGTTTAACTACTGAGACTGCTGGAAAAATTTGACCGCCAACACTATATTCTCTATAGTTATACATTTTGTATATTGCTCCACCCCAAGTAAAGATAGGAGCTGGTCTTGCAAGTACATTTGGATGCGTTACAGGATTATACCATGCAAAGTTATCTTTGTCTGATGATATAGTATTATCATAAACGATTGCACCAGAACCTATTGGGGTAGTGTCGTTTTGTGCAATACGTTCTAGATAGGTTTCAACGTTTTGATTTAAACGCTGGTCATCTCTTACAGCAGTTGTTCCTGCAATTACTGATGCAAGATCTGGTAATGATAATGCACTACTTAGAGCAATCTTTCTATCACCAACTGTAGATCCAAAAGTAGTACCACTCCATCCAGTGAAATAAGAGTCTGGTTTTCCTATATCAGGATCAGCTAGTGCAAGAGGTGCATTTGTGCCTGTGATAGGTCTTATGTAATCGTATCCTGCATCAAATGTAACTAGACTTGTATCAAATGGAAGAGCGTTACCTGCCGCATCTGACTTTCCAAAATCAATTGTTCTATAGGTTGCACCAACTGATTCATCAAAATTAATTGCAGTGCTAGGACGAATATCTAGCTTATCCCTGTCATTTAATTGATTAAATTCATGTACATTATTACTTCTAATATCGACAATCTGATATTCGTATACTCCACTGCCCGGAGTAGTTTCAGTAAGTGTAGGCACATATTCTGCCAGTCCGCCATCAAACCCTTCTGAACCAGTTGTAAATGATAACTTAAATATAGATCCATTTCTCTCTGGTGTAAAGTATGGCACAACTTCAGGGGTACCTGATATTGTAACTTCTTCTATTGCATATGTTCCTAATATTAAACTTCCATTTACTAATGTATCATCGTTAATTGCAGTAACCTGAACAGTAAGATCGTTTACACCGTCCTGACCACCTAGTAAATATCCAGAAATTACAAATGTATCACCTAAGTTGTAATTAGAGCCGCCATTAGCAATAATGATTTTATATTCGGCAACTCCTGATGTAAGGGTGTTGGCAGCTTTGTGAACAGTAAATTCTGCATTGTTACCATTCGTTCTTGTACCTACAGGATTTGCTGTGTAATCCACGTAGTACTCTGCACTTGTAGTCAACCCTGCCCATGAGGTTGTTGCGGGTTGTGTATTATCGTGTACAAGTCCGTTATAACCATCTACAAAGAATCCAGTTTCATCTACACCTGCAACTTCATATCTACCAATAATTTGCTCTTCAGGATGATAAGTTTCTAATTCGCCGCTTGATGTAGGTGTAAATTCAGTTTCGTATACATTCAATGCTGTGTTTTCGAATATGTTATCAGCATTGTAATTGATAACTTCTAAGATATGGAATTGCGGGTCGTGCGCAGGTCCGCCGCCTGACAACCAAATCGGGGTCCAGGTTACACCATTATCTGTACTCTTTTCTAAATATCCTATTGTAGAACCGTCAGGTTGTCCTATCTCAAAACCGTTTTCTAGATTTGAAATATAAATCTCTTTTCCGTAGGTACCAGTAGCATAAACAACAGTTGCAGTTGTTTCAACAGTTGTATTAGGATCAACTTGTCTTACCAAGTTTCCTGGAGATAATCCTGGGCTTGCATTACAAACAAGTTTTGATCTAATACCTGCAGATCTAGCAGTTTGAACCATATTCTGGCTAAGAGTAACATCATCTGGTACTTCGTTAGGATCACTACCAACTGCTACAAGTCCATATTCACCATTGATACTTGATCCGGTAATTGATCTAATCTGGGCACCGTTTCCTGAGTAATATGATGTCCAGCAGTAGTAGGTAAACATTGACACCATTTCAGATAGTGCACCGTTTACAACAACTAGTCCATAACCTAGGTCATTAATCTGGGTAAAGTCATTACCCAGCATACTTCTGTTACCAGCTGTTTGAAGGGTAATAGGTTTTGTATAATAACCGTCAGGTGCTCCTGTGTTGCCCGGTCCTACAAGATATCCACCAGAACCACTTGCAATCCTACCATCAATATAATCTGTGGTAGCTACTGCAATTTTATCCTGGATAGGTGTATTAAGTGCTTGGAAATCTGCTTGTAAATTACCACTCACCCAACTTATATCAGGTGTAATCACAGTAATTGGTGTTATTCCGTCGCCATCAATGAAGTCCATTATTTCTTGGACTCTAGTTTCACCTGTTGTTGCCGCAGCAACACTTCCAGCAGGGCCTGAGAAACTTTGTGTAAGAGTATTTCCTGATGCAAGACTAATAGCATCTCTTCTTATTGCTTGTCCAACTATAGTTTGCAATCTTGTATAGGCAGCTAATGTTTCTGCTTCTTGTCCAGAAATCACTGAACTAGTTCCTATAAAGTATGCTCTTGCAGCATCTATTGTTTGTAAGTTGCCTCCATATGTTAAGTCATATATCAATGCATCAATAATTAGTCCTGCATCTCTTTCACATGCCGCTGCATCATAAACAAAAGCACTTGTAAATGGCGAAATGTTTCCAGAGACTTGATCAACTATCCATTTTACAACTTCTTCTTGCAAGAATTGTTTGTTTGCTATAAGTTGCCCTACAGCATCGTAATAGCCTACGTCGCTGGCATTGTCTACGCCCCCAGTGGGATCAGGAAATCTATATGCATCAACAGGTGGTGTTCCAGCTTTAGCAACTCCCACTGTACCATTTGATACAATATCAATAATTTCGTCCCATAAACTATTTGCTCTTTGGATAGATACAGGATCGCTTAATTCAACATAGGTTAAAGATTTTGCCTCATCAAATGATTCAACTGTTTGTGCTCTCTGACTATTAAGTGTAACACTTGCTGTACCATTTAGATACTGTAAAGCACTAGAAATACTTCTATAATTTGAATCGAAGATAATATCATAACGAATTGAATCTAGTAAGTATTTTATATCTCTTTGGCATTTTGCTTTATTATATGAAAAGTTTGTCCAAATACCTGCACTTGGATCATCAAATCCTTGACCTAAATTTGAACTACTATCAAGAATAAGTGTCGCTGTTCCTGATGCAGGATTATAGTCATTTACTGCATTAACTTGATAACGTTTCCCATCAATATAGAATGGTGCAGGAACTTGAGGCCTACGTAGCTTCAATCCGCTTGGTAAACCATTTACATCAGGAGAACGTACCTTCAAAGTAAAGTCGTCTTCCTTATCAAAAATTTCCATTGGAATATTTGCTGAGAACGCATCAATGTACATTCCACCTCTAAAGGCTTGTACATTTACACTTCTACTAAAGCTAGATCCAACTTGTATATAAGGAGAACGTGTTAATATCTGTCCTTCTGGATCAAGCACACACATAAATCCGCCTTGTCCTTGGACTGTAATATTACGAAGGATAGTACCATCATTCATCATAAAGAAGTCCATGTCTAAGTTATTCTTAGGTGGATTGTATGCTGCGCTGAATGCGTATGTTATAACATCAACTATTTGATCTAGCGTTGTGTCTGCACCTGATTCACTTGTTAAATTGTTATTAATATATTGTGGTTCGCTGGTGTATAATACTGCGCCTGGCGCTTGTGTATTAGTTAATATATAGTCTGCAAGTGTTTTTATACGGCCAATTAAACCTGTGAGTTCGTTGCCAAAGCCTGGACCTTGTATTCTAAAGTCATAGTCATACCAATTACCTTGGACTGAAAGGACATTTTCTAAATCACCTTTTGCTAAATCTGCAACAATTTTGTCTACAGTGTCTCGTAAACGTCTTTGTAATGTTGCACGACTGTATAACCATCCTCCAGGATTGCTGGGATCAGCCACTGATCCATAAGCTGCTTGCATAAACAACTCACAATCATCTACTATAAAGTCTTTGTTCTTTTCAATTAACTCTGCAGCTTGGAAATATTTTCCATCATTAGTTGGAGCAATACCTGTAGGATATATACTCAATGCTCTAGTAGGATCAACAAGGTAGTGGTTACCAAACCATCCTGTTGGATCTGATGGATTTGTAAGTGGATCATAATACGGTACACCATCGTACGGTAAATTAGTGTCTGCAATACCGGTAGCACTTGTATTAGCATCGGCTGTTAAACCATCAAATACTCTATCTCTATAGAAATATGTTTTTGCCCAAGGACTTTGTGAACGTCTATCTTTTGGACGTATAAGTACCCGTCTAAATTCGTCACCTTTTATTGATACATTAGTAGGAACCTTAATAGGAAGATCTTCTCTGTAAATACCGGATTCTATGTGTAGTGTAATTTGATTTTCTCTGACTCTATTACCAAATTCTAATTCTTCACCTTCAAAAAATTCAATAGGTTCCAGCAATGCTATAGTCATATAGTCAGTGCCGGGAGTAGCATCATCAATGTCTGGTCTAGTGTCCCATACAGATTCACTATAATAATTTACAATACGTCCTCTAGCTCCGCTAGATTTACCAATAACAATTTTACCAGATCTTAGATCTATATTTCCAGGGTCTGCTTGGTCTACAAAATTGTTGCCGCCATTTGTGATCTGTAGTTGGAATGGAGTACCATCTGTCACTGTAGGAGCATTTAGTGGACCATTATAAATTGTATCTACTATATTTTCAAATCTAGCATTTACTGTTGCACTATCAGCCGCTGTAATAGGTTGTGTTAGTCTGCTTACTACCTGTGTGTATGCTTCTTCTGTCTGATATCTTGTTCCTGGCAAAGATCCTGGATTTTGAATAATTTCTAACGAAAGATTTTGTGCGAAACGTATAGCATCAACTGTAGGATTACGTTGTTCTTTAATTGCCAATAATCCACTGTTGTTCAAATAATATCTAGTACCTGCTAACACAGACAGATAATTTGCTGCATCACCTGTAATAGCATCCAATACTACTGATCTTGCAATTAATCTAGTATCTCTTGCACATATATCTTCATTGTATTCAAAATTTGTATAATCTGCAATTCTTTGAACACCGTCGCCGTCTGTAAATGTTGTTTGTCTTGAATTTGTAATGTTATCGTTTATATAAGAAATAGTTTCTGCAACAATGAAATCATAGTTTGCTTCCATACAGGCTCTTAATGTTTCTCTTCCTTCTGCAACAAACGCAGAGCCAGTCCAAGTGAATAATTCTACACCGCCATTTGTATCAATATCAGCAACCGTCAAAACAAGATCGTTGGCTGGAGAACTACCGCCTAAATTATTTCCTGGCACTGTTATAACTTGACCAAGATTAAAGCCAGAACCTGGCAATGTAACTAATACCTTTTTGTATACACCGGCTTGGCTGGTAACTCTAAAGTTAAGTCCTGAAGGAACAGGACTACCTGTTCCGACTATATTGAAATCTTTTTCTATCTCTGGATCAATAACATCTCCAATGACTGAATTTATAGTATGTGCAGTATGTGTAATATTTTGCACATACGGACCTGCTTCAACAGGAGCGGCAAGCATAATTTCTTCAGCACGTTGACATGCTTTATTAACACTTGCAAAAGCATATGCGTAACTTCTACCTTCTTTCCCGCCAGGTACATTGATCATATCATCGTCACCTTTGGTACTTACAAAGAGATTTGTTGTGCTTGCAAAACTTTGTGAATCTACATAGAATCTTGTTGCTGCCTGATAATCTTTACTATCTAATCCCTCATCTTTTCCTGCCAACTCGCCTGGATGATCGTGAAGTGTTAATGCGCCTTCAAGTGTGTCACCTTGTCTACGCACCACTGACTTTCTTGGCAGTGCTTCTTGACTTTGGTAGAACCCTGGGATAGTAGCATCATAATAGTTGTCTTGAAGCGTTTGTGTTCCTGTGCCGCCGGCAATTCCACCTACTATTGAATAAGCATAACCTGCCAAAAAAGCGTTAGGATCGTCAAGATCAAAACCTTTAGCATCTGCTTCAGTTGGATGAAGTGTTACATTATCTTCATCATAGAATCTAATGTAGTATATTTGTCCAGCGTTCAACCCTTGTGCCGAATTGCCTGTACTAGAATATACAAATGGCTTACCGTTTATACCACTATCAAATCCATGCCCGGGAATGTTAATTCTATAACCATCTAAATTAAATGAAGTAATAGTAAATTTATATTCACTATCGTTAATGGGCTCGTCTCTAATATCTGTATGGATGCCTGGCTTACCTCTTTTAAGATATCTTGCATCACTTAGGCCTTTTGTAATTACAGCATCGTCTATGGTATATGATGTTCCGTGTATACTATTTAAATCTGTCACATTTTGTTCTAGTTCAGCAAGATTATTGTAGTTTCTTCCTACACCCGGATTTACGATAGCTTTGCCATCTGCATCTAAACCTGCAAGTAAACTAGGCCTCGGATCTTTGTTAATGTTAACAATACCTTGTGTCAGCACAAGTGTTCCTTGGTTTGCAAGTGTATAGTCAAATTCAATAGTATCTGGATTTGTTGGATTTAAAGCACTATCAGAAGCAAGTTCTAAATATTGCAATGCTGTACCAGTCTGGTTTGCAGCTAATATTTTGCCTTCATTACCTACATGGTCATTTGGTGTATCACTTAATGCTGTGAATGTAATTTGTCCACCGACGCCAAATACAGCATAAATTTCAGTAAAGTTTTCGTTAGTTTTACGAAACGCTTCACGAATACTATCGCCAGTACCGTCATTACCTTCAACACCAATATTAATAATTTGTTTTGCCATTTTTAAACTCCAGTTTCTTCGTAGGCTTCTTCAAGTTGGTCCATATCAAAGTTGACACTAACTCCACAACCGCAACTTGATTGGGCATTTGGATTACGTATATCAAAATGAGATCCGAACATTTCATTTACATAATCTAATTCTGTCCCAATCAAGAACATTACGCTATGTTGACCTATAACTAATCTAGCTTCGTCTGTTTCAATAACTTCATCTCCAAAGTCTTTACAGTCTGTGAATCCCCATTCATACTCAAATCCAGCACAACCTCCGCCTTTAATATTAAGGCTTACTGCCCACTGATTATGTTCTTTGCAGAGCTTATCGATGTGTTGTTTTGCTGATGGTGTGATAGTTAGTATGTCCATAAATTGTCCTTTATCAAGTGTATTTATTATTTCATTTTATAATCTTAATGTAAATATAGTTATGTTTATAGAAGAATTTCAAAAACAAACTCGGCACGTAAGGACCTCTAAGAACGGTTTGCAACACAAATATTACCGTAGTTGCACATATGTTAAATTGAGATGTGATAATTGTGATAATGAATTTATACGATTAAGAGGAAGTATGGATCCTAAACGTATATCAAACAATTATTTTCATGTGTGCCAAAGTTGTGATAGCAAAAAGTTTGCTCAAAAAAAGGGTGTAGAGAAAAAGCAGGTATGGAATATACCAGCATCCAGTGATTTAGATATCAGTAAACTTTAAACTTTATCGCCTGGTTTAACAGGTCCCTCTTTAAAGAATTTTTCTAGTTTATCTTGCCTCACACACAACAAACGATCTAATTTGTCATTAGGAAAATTTTCCATTAGTTTGAAATATATAGGTTGATTATTGTCTTTTACATAATCTACACACTGTTGTTTGGAATCAAAGATAGGATTAGTCCAAACAAAGGTATCTTTTTGATCACCATTATAAACCATTGTCATAATGGCCATTAGAAACCATTTCACTATTCTTTTTTCCAAATAGTCCATGCACCGTATGCAATAGCGGCATAGGCAACTAAACTAGCAATAGGTTTAAAGATAAGAAATGCAATACCTGCGCCTATTAATACAGCGCCGTCAATTGTTGTTCTTTCGTTGAGTCTTGCTGTGATCCATTTTTTAACCATTGAACATCTCCTTTATAATATTTATATAATTCGATGCTGGCTAAATTCTTACATTTAGACTCTACCATAATATCTGCATAATCAAGGAATTTTAATGCCCAGTCATTTACTGCACGATTCCACATATAATCACTGTGTGCCCGTAGTTTTGCTTTCTTGTAGCCTGATTCAAGTAATACTTCCATATTAGGCTTTTTACCTTTTGCTTGGTTAACAAGCACATCTTCACGAGATACACTGTAATGGATGACAGGACGCACACCACGCCACGAATCCATTACGCGAGCAAATCTATCGTCGGTGGGACGAATGTATTCTCCTTCACGGCACCAGTGATGGTGTATGTCAAGTACGAGTGCGCAGTGGTCGGCAAGTTCGAGACTGTGTTCGAGCCCCCACTTGTTCTCATCGTTCTCGATGGTAATACAATTTCTCGCTTCTTGAGATAGTCTTGGGAGGACTGCTTTGATACCGGCTGGACCTTGCCTGCCTGATATGTGGACATTACATTTGAAATCTTGGAATGACTGTCCATAGCCCATCCAGCGGATGACATCGGTGTGATATTCAAATTCTTCTATGCTCCGTTCTACTATATCAAGGTTGTCAGATGCAAGCACAGTAAACTGACCAGGATGCATAGACAACCGAACATCCAACTGCCTTGCAAGCTCGCCGACCCTTGCGAAATGCTTTTCGCAATATGCGACCACAGCAGGTAGTTTCCAATAATAGCACCACTCATGCTGAGTGTATACAGGAAGGACATCACTGCCGAGTCTAACCATTCGTAATTCATTTGGTAAACTCCCTACGTATTCAATCAAGTTGTAGTACGATTGAATGTTATGCACCATGATGTCCCACAAGCGTTCTTCTGCAACATCCTTTGTTTGTCTATTTAACCATTGTACAGTGGTGCTACGAGTGTTTAATGGCCGCTGAATTTCTTCAAGCAGTTTTTTCTTCTGCGTTTGATCTGGGTGCATGTACTTACATGCGAAGCCTATACGTTTATTCATATTATTACTATAATACATATTTGCCTTTGTGTCAATCATTTCCAATTTTTAGCTACCCAAAAATCAATGCAATCTTCAGGATTAGGATCACCATGGAATACTGCTACATTTGTATTTGGAAGTAGGTTAGGTTCTCCTGGCTCTTGCCAATTACGTTTACCAGTTTTAGGATTCCTAACCATTTTTGGTCTTCCTCGCATCTCCCATTTATAACTTTGTATCCATTCATCAGGCCAAAATTTAAATCCTGATTTAATGTTAGCAAAAATCCAATCCTGATCTCCGTGCATTCTGCGCATTGCTGTTTTAGGATCTTTTATGAAATCAGTGTAAACATTACTATGTTGACCTGTTTGTAACCTAAATACACTAGAATTCATTCTATTCCAATCTCTTCTTACAGATCTGTTAAAGTCTTTACAAATACAAAATGTTCCCTGTTCGTATGTAAATAAATTGTCTATATTTCTAAATATAACAACGTCTAAGTCAAAAAATAGTATAGTCCCCTTTAATCCTAAATCCGGATTAAAGAACATTGGCTTGTACCACCAACCACTCATACCTAAGTTTTGCGGTAACGGTTTATAGATGATTTCAGGATTAAGTCCGCTAGTATCTTCGGTGAAGCAAACAAAGTCAAAATCAAGTGTACAGTGCCTTTTGACCATACTATAGAGATTGTTTACATATTTAGAACTATACTTTGTTCCATGTTTTAGACATACTACATAATTTTTCACAGGGTCGTTATGAGGTATTGTTCGAGCAACATTAGGCAATGGCTCGTCGTTTGTTTTTATAGTTTTTTGTGATTTTTCTAACGCTTTTCTAGCCTTACGCTCTGCTTTAGATTCACCGTCTATATAAACTTTTACCAATTATACCTCGTAGATAGCAGAATTTGCTCC
>Ga0222719_10004742_pt1 | contig 11878 bp, 9 predicted proteins | sample C33_34DmetaG_FD_165039 | JGI IMG/M metagenome (GOLD analysis project Ga0222719, IMG submission 165039) | Estuarine water microbial communities from San Francisco Bay, California, United States - C33_34D | ecosystem: Environmental > Aquatic > Marine > Unclassified | place: USA: California...
ACAAATAGAATAGAAAAAATAAAAAAAAAAAATAAGAAGTCAAATACACCAGATAAATGGATATGAAGGAATGAAAACAATGGAAGGAATGAAATCAATGGAAGATTTACTTTCTGAATATAGTAGTATTCAAGCAGAAATAAATGAATTAAGTGGGCGTAGAAATAATAATAAAACATCTGAGGCACAATTGGAAGATGTAGAATTAAAAATTAAAAGTGAAAGATTGCAATTATATATATGGTCAGGTTTAGCAATTTTAACAATGTTACTTGTAATTCAAAAAGTCAAACAATAATTTTTTATAGTTATGTATTATATATATAAATGTCAAATCCAAGTGAATCACAAGTATCAAATGCAGAAGCAGAAAAACATCAATATTACACAACAATATTAAGTAGAATTACTGCAATTGAGGGAGAAATTTATAAAAAAATAACAAAAGGTGGAGGAAGTGCAACGGAATATACAACTTCATTAGACCAATTAAAAAAAGCTCGTCAAGATACATTAAAAAGCTTAATGACGATATATGAAGATGAACAATCAGGATTAATTAGTAATGCACGAGTATTAACAGATCAGAAAACAAATTATGAATTATTAAAACATCAATTAAATGAATCAGAAAAGGAACTGGAAATTTTAAAAGATAATAAGTTAAATAAACAACGTTTAACAAAATTAGGAGAATGGGAGTATGATAGATATCGTTCGCATAGAAATATATTAAAAGTAGTTGTATATGGAACTTTAGCAATATTATTAATTTTAATGGCAATGACAAACATTCCTTTTTTCCCTTCAAGTGTAGGAGTATTTGCCATATTTTTAATAATATGTATAATAGTATACTCAGTTATAGGAAGAGTTTATGAGAATATTAAACGTAGAAATCATAATTGGAATAAATTTGATTATTCAAGATATATGAAAAATGAGCCAGAAAGAGATGGAAACGGTTCTTCAGGAAGAGGTTTATTTGATTTAGATACACAATGTGCTGCTAAAGGATTTATAAAAGAAGCTACAGCAGCAGCCGACGCAGCCACTAAAGACTCATTTTCAAATATGGTTATTCCCGAAACACTTTCAAGAACAATTCAACCTTCTAATAATAAAAACTATGAAAACTATTCAACATTATTTTAATGTATAATAATTATATATATAAATAATGACAAAAGTGCAAGATTTACAACAGGCGATAAATACAAAAAATAAAATAGATGGAAGGATTATAGAGTTGGAAGATGATATATGTCGAGAGAGTAATACTGACGCAGTTTGTAATAAAGAAAAAAGAAATAGATATGAGAATATTGCGAAAGAATCAATGAAATTAAAAAAAAGAGAGATAGAAATATTAGTATCCAGTTTAACAAATTCGATAAATCATGCATTATCGTCTTCGACATGGTTAGGAGAAATGGATTCTTTACATAAAATCCAGACAAAATACGAAAATAAATTAAATAAAGATGTAGTAACAGAAGCACGTAAAAGTGCTATATCAAATAGAATAACAAAGTTTTATGATAAAAAATATGAAGGTATAAAAGATGTATCATATTATTTAAATATTATATATTGGATATTTTTTACAGTTATATTAATGATAATATTTTGGAAGAAAAAGTTTAACGATGTTCGATATTGGCCAATGATAACAATGATGATTTTATTTCCATTAATATTTATGAAAAGTATAATATTTCAGTTACCAATAGTAAATAAACAAGTAAAAATTCCAAGTTTATTTGATTATATATTTGAAAATTTTGACCATTATAAAATAGATAATATTTATATAACAAGTATTATATTGATGTGTATTTTAATAGGTGTATATACGTTAGCAAGTAAATGGCCATTTAAAAATATGGTAGATTCGGTAGAATAAAAATAAATTTTATATAATTTAATATAAAATTTATGAAAATAAATTTAAAAAGATATGAACCTCCAAAACCCTTTTATAAGATGTCTATTGATGAATTATTAAATTATAATGAGAAATGTAAAAGATTAGATAAAATTTACTTTACAAGAAAAAGGGGTGGAAGGAAAAGAAAGACAAGAAATAGAAAAAATCGAAAAACTCGTAAAAGAAAGAAAAGAACAAGGAAGATTTCTCTCCAAATAAAAAAAATGGAAGTTGAAAAATAAGAGAGAAAACAAAAAAATATGTAGAAATATTAATTTGTATGAGAATGTTCATATAAATTAACAAAATGAGTTACCAATAAATATCATGCCAATTAACCCTAATGAGAAACCTAAATGATAATTGAATTGCATAGTTTTATAAATATCCAACCAGGCTTGTTTTTCTTTGAATGAGGATAAATGATTAATCATATAATCACTTTTGGGATGTAAAATATAAAAAAAGTAATTGATAGTAAAAGAAGTGGATAATATGAAACATATATTGGATAATTTATTCATTTTGAATAATTTATTATTATTAAGAATATAAAGTGATAAAATAGAAATAATAAACCCTAATCCAAATCCTTTAAAATATATATTTTTTCTTTCTTCGGTAATTTGGATATATTTTTGTTTTTGTTTTTGATTAAGTAATTGAAATAAGGGATTACTAAGAGTTTTTTTATTTACTCTAAAAGTCATAAAAATACTTGAAAATATGAAAGCTCCAGCAATAATGCATGAATTAGTACAAACCATTATAAATTATAGTAATAAAAATATTTTTTGAATATTATTATTAATCACTATCACTTTCTTCATCATCATCATCATAACTATAAATAATTTTCCAACCATACCAAGAACCCCCACCTCTCCCTCTTCTTTTACCACAGACCTTATCTAATTGGTCATATAATTCTGTAGATTTAGGTGGAGTTTCGTGAAATGTATTTTTATACCATTCACTAAAGTGGTCTCTAATTTCGGTTTTCTTAATTTTGTCATCATCACAACCTTTTTTGATGTTTTCCATAAAGAATTGTGTCCAAACATTTTGCTGTGCTTCATATTTTTTAGAAGCTTCTAATACCATAGGACAATCATTAACAATTCCACCTGTAGTATTAACTCTTTCAATTAATAAAGCTGTGAAAACTTTAACCCAATGAGGTAATCTATCTTTCATTTTCATATCTTTTACATAAATAGGCTTTTCTGGGTCACCTACTAATCCTTGTCTTTTTTTTAATTTATATTCCTCGGGATCTACAAATTCACTAACATAATCAACCTGTCTAATTCTTCTCCACGTGCCTTTATCTGTAGATTTAATTTTAAACAATCTATTAGTGCAACAAACAAGTTCAAATTGTGGATAAAATTTAATCATTTCTTTAGCATACATACCTCTACCTTCAATTTCATCACCACCAGTTAATTGTTTCATAATACCCTCATTTAATTCATCTCCCGCAGATGGTTCATCCATACTTACAAAACGTTTTCCTTTTAATTTAGTAATTTCTGGAGTAGGACCTCCAACGCCTTTTCTTTTTTGCGTAATTAACGCAATATTCATTTTATCCGCATAATCACCTAATGTTGCATTCATTAAATCAACCCAAATGGATTTACCATTACCACCACCACCTGTGTAAATAACAAATTTTTGATTTCTATTTTCTCCAATTAAAGTGGAAGCAGCATGGTCCCACATATATTGTCTTAGTTCTTTATTAGGAAATACTTTTTCCATAAAATCATCAATTTCACCTTTAATTTTGATATGTTCTTCGTTATTTTCATCAAATGGTTCATAATCATTATTGGTAGAGAAACTAACATAATCTTCAGGTTTCCCATCTCTAAAACATTTTTCATTAAAATCATAAACACCATTATCAAAACCAAGTAAATTTTTATTTTCATCCATTTTTTGTTGTAATTCATCATTATAAAAGTGTTCCATACATTCTCCCATAATAGCTTTTTTTTGATTATGCGATTTTAATCTTTGAGCAATTCTATTAAAAGCGGAAGCATTTTGTAGAAAATTTTCTCTTTCGCCAGCAGAATATTCTTCGTTTGTACTTTTATCTTTTTCTTGTTGAGCACTATGTTGAAATAGTCCTTCAACATCTTGGGATAATCTAATTCTTAACCCATATCCATTATCGCTAATTTTCCAACTATGCTTATGATATTGAAACCATTTTTTCTCTTTTAAACTAACACAAGCAAATTCTCCCATAAATAAATTTTTAGCTAATATTGCAATATCTGTGTCACTCCCACCTCCTGGTAGAGTTTTATAAACTAACTTTTCAATACATTTACCCAGAATTTCTTTATATTTTGATTGATTAATACTTTTAGCCCAATAATGTATAGAACGAAATGTTTTTCCTTCGTCATTCATTTCATTCCACTTTTTATGTAATTCAGGAATAGAATGCCATTCAAATTTATCAGATTTGGCTGAAAATTTTACCCAAGTCCAAAATAGATTAATACTATCGGTATTATGTAATGCCCAACCAACTTCCATCCATTCTTTAAATGGATTAAAATAATTACCATCTAATATCATTGTAATTTGATGTAAAGTTTTAATATGATAATCTTTTAAATTCAAAACAGAAAATGTTTCATCAATGATACCATTTAATTCATTCATATTTGAAGGATATTTTAAATTACCTATAAAATTATTAGATAAGGATAAGGCTAAATTTTTTGCGTAGTTCTTTTTTTTTTGTATCTTTACTTTTTTTTTGTTTTTTAAATTTTCAGCTGTCTGGACATATTTTTGTTTTACAGATGCGGAATCTAAAATGTTTATATTATTTTTATTTTTTGCACTAATAATTGGTAACATTTGTTCAATATTATATGTAGATTTATCCTTTATTTCAAAATTATATTCATCGTTATCAATAGTAATATTAAAGATATATTTAATTTTATATGAGTCACATTTGGGTTTTCTAGAAGCATAAACTTGCCAATTATTCCTACCGCTTGATATGGATTCATCAAATATATCTTTAACATCATTAACACAACCAAGACCTTCTTCCGAGAAAATTTTCATATCGTTTTTTTCTTTATCCATTAAAATATTTCTCAATGTCATTTGAATATTATGCATCATATTAATACACCAAACCATATGAATACCATCTTTTGTTTCTTTACCTTTATTGCAAACAGGTCCCTTTTTTTGGGATATAAATACAGGAAATTCTATTTTTTCATTAAAATCAAATAATTCTTGAAGAGATTGGCAAAATAGTTCAAGAACGGCTATGATATCATCTTGATCATATTGTCTTTCAGTAATTTCTTCTGGAAATCTTAAATCTAAATCAATTAACAATGGACCACCATTTTCTTTATCTTGAGATTCTGTTAGATATTCATTATTTTTACTTTTATAAATATGTTTAAAATACAACTTCCAAAATAAATCCATATTTTCATCAGGAATATGATATTTTCCACCCCATATTTTTGTCCCGTCTTTATCTTCACCGCCTATTCTTGTATGAGTAATTGATTTGTTACTATTATCACTTGACTTAATTTGATGTAATTTTAAAAATTCAGAAAATGTTTTACATTTTAATTTACTCATTTTATAATTCTAATATATGAATATATTTTTTAAATCAATTTTAATTTATCAGTAATTTAATTACTTTTTAGATGTTAAACTTAAATATGCTGTAAAATTAAATAATATATGAGAATAATTTAAATATTTCTAAATAAATATAGTTATATGTCAGGTAAAGAACCAAAAAAAATAACAATGTCAAAAATAAATAAAAGAAGATTACAGAAAGATATAGTAGATATTATAAAAGAACCCTTAACAGATAATGGAATATATTATGCTCATGATGAAGAAAATATGTTAAAAGGATATGCTATTATTTTTGGACCTGATGATTGTATTTATAGATATGGTGGATATTGTTTTGAATTCACATTTCCTTATGATTATCCTTTTTCTCCTCCAAAATTAAAATACATTACCAATGATAATGTTACACGATTTCATCCTAATTTATATAGAAGTGGTAAAGTTTGTATAAGCATTCTTAATACATGGAAAGGCGAACAATGGACTTCTTGTCAAAGTATTAAATCTGTTTTACTAATGTTAGTTACTTTATTACATAATAAATCTTTACTCAATGAACCAGGAATTAAAGAAACACACAGCTCTTTTAAAGCATATCACAATATTATTACTTATAAAAATTTAGAAATTGCTATTTTAAGAAATTTAAAAAAAGAAAAACTACATCTAATGGGCAAATGTAGTGTCTTTTATCAAATCTATATTAATCATATCAAAAAAAATAAAGATAATATTTTAAATTATATACAAAAATTAAAAGAAAAGAATAAAGAAAAAAAAGAAATAACCGCAAGAATTTATAATATGTCTTGTGTTATTGATTATACAAATTTATATATAAAATTTCAAAAAATATTTACTGAAATTTAATTAATTAATAAAATTGAAATAAATATATATTGTTTTATATTATATAAAACATGCATTTCTGTCCAAAATGTGGTAATATGTATTATTTAAAATTATTAAAAGAAGATACTGATAAATTAATTTATTATTGCAGAAATTGTGGTAATGAAGATACATCTTTAGTTCAAAATTTAAATAACTTATATGTCAGCAAGACAGAAGTTAAAACAAAAATGAATTATAAAAATGTGATAAATAAATATACAAAATTGGACCCTACTCTTCCAAGAATTCATAATATAGATTGTCCAAATGTTGAATGTCCAAGTAATTCAAACAAATCAAATATTGAAGAAGAAGGTGAATCTAAAGGAGGAGAATCAAAAAAAAATATAGATAAAGAAATATTATATATACGTTATGATGATAAAAATATGAAATTTGTATATTTATGTGCAAATTGTGATACTATATGGAATACTGAATCTAAATAATAAAATTGAAAACAATATAATAAAATTTTTATTATATTAATATAAATGAGTTCTCAAGGTTTAGAAGAATTTGATGTTGAAAAACAATTAAAAAAAGATGAAGAACCTATTGTATTATCCGAAAAAGAAGATTTAGACAATGATTTTGATAATGATACTGAAGATAATGTTGAAGATGATTTTGATAATGATACTGAAGATAATGTTGAAGATGATAATGATGATGTAGAATCTAACTCTCCAGAATCTAAAGATGCAGACCCACCCCAAATATCTATCAAAACTGATAATTTCATTAACAATGATGAATTAGATGCTATTTCAAGTGATGAAACCGATAGTGACGACGAATATGAAGAAAATATGAATAAATTGGAACAAGATATAAATAAAGATATGATATTTTCATATCACCCTGAAACAAAACAAATTAATTTTAAAGAATTAATTACTTTGTCAAAGGTTGCAAGAAATAAACAAGGACATATTATAGACCCATTACATACCACTATTCCATTTCTTACACGTTTTGAAAAAGCAAAAATATTAGGACTACGAGCAAAACAAATCAATCATGGTTCAAAACCCTTTGTTGAAATAAATAGAAATATAATTGATGGTCATACAATCGCTCTTATGGAATTAGTTCAAAATAAAATACCTTTTATTATCAGACGACCTTTACCTAACGGAGGAAGCGAATATTGGAAAATTTCAGATTTAAAACACTTAGAATAATAATTAAAAAAAAATTAAATTTTAAATTTTTTTTAACGATTTAATCTTAATGTAGATAAACGTTTAAATGTTTCATTTCTTGTCATTTGGTCTGCTGTATTTATATAAATATTATTATTTGAACCACCATCTGATAAGACATTAGGACGGCTTTTTTTAACAGCAGAACAATCTCCACCAATTAAATTACCAAATTGGTCTCTTTGTCCCACTGTTCGTAGTAATAAAGGTCTATATAATTTCAAATTTGTAGCTGTTGTATTAAATCTACCATAAGGAAACTTATTGTTTTTACATATAAATATTTCGTCTGTTACAAAACCATTTATATTAAATGAAGGAACTGTTCCAGCATCACTTAACTGTGTTATTAAACCGTCACTTAATAATAAATCCGCCAATCCAATCCATCTACATACACCTGATATTTTATATTTATACTTGTCAAATATTCTTATTGAGTTATCAATAAATGTATATATTACTTCCCCATCGACTATATTATAATTTAAATTTGGATGAGATGTATCATTTACTAATGTTATTATCTCAGCAGTAGTTGTGTTTTCTCTCACGACATTCCAAATAATTTCTATTTTTTTTCCTATTTCCCCCCCATTGGCTACTGTTTTATTAAAATTTACATCATCTTGAAGAAATTCAAATCCCTTCCATTTTAATTCAAATGATGTATTATCACTATTAAGTTTTGTTGTAAAATCAGTATATCCCTCTTCATTTATAGGTATTATATATTCTATGTTCGGAATATTAACCAATAATACTTTAAAATCTGTTGGTCCTATTATTCCATTATTCATACTTTTGTTTTGTCCTCCAGTGCCATTTATACCATCATCCCAAAATTTAATTTGTATATCATATAAATTATTCCATATTTTTCTATCTGTAGATGTTTCTAATCCATTATTTCTACTTAGTTTTTGATTTAAAGGAATATTCATACTAAACCTTTTATCAGGCTCATCCGGATTTGGTACACTTACACCACCATTATTGTTTGCTGGTAGCGATCTATCACCGATAAGAGTTGTTCTGCTTATTCCAAAAGGATTATATTCGGTTTCATTACATTTAAGTTCAATTATAGCATTTTCCACATTAGTTGTATTTATCGGACCTAATTTTGTTGTTATAAAATTCTCACCTAATATATCTATAATAATATTAGATGTAGCTAATACATTATTTTCAGTTGCTGCTGACATAGCAAAACTATTTTCATTACTATTTAGTAAAATATATTTTATTTTTAACTTATTTTCATCTGTAAAATTAACACTGATATTTGAAATTGATAATATTTGAGATATTGTAGTTTGATAATTATATTCTATCGGTATATTCTTTTCCGTAATATTATTGAAAAAATAACTATTAATTGGTTTATATAATCTCCAATAATCTGGAATTAAATTATTTTTTAAATTTAATGTAAATGGTCTTAAAAAAATTATATTTTCATTATTTAAAGATTTTAATTGGACACTATTAATGTTAATATCAAACATGTTCTCAGACTCAAAAAATATAAATAATTCATCAGCCAAATTTCCATTTATATCGTAATTCAAAACTAAAGTATTATTTTCATATAAGTCTATATTTAAAGTATTTTTTGGATCTTGCAGAATTTTCGCTTGGTACGGGTCGGGGATGGGCACTGACCCCGTAACATTAGTTCTTGCGTAACGTGCAGCATATGAATATGTTAAGCCTTCATCTTGAATTAATAATGGTGCATAACTATGGTTTATATCACGATACGAATTTGCATTAAAAATATATGGTAATTTAGTATTTATATATCTAAATGGTTCATAACCAAGTGGTGTAGAAGATATATCAATATATTGATCGGTAGTGGAGCCAATACTAAATATTTTTTCTTGATACGGATTTTCATCTAAACTGGTATCAGCTTCATACTCTGTAATCTCTTCTCCAATTTTTGCTCGCGATTGAATTTGAAATACATTACAACTTAAATCATAATATTCTATATTTTTTGTATTAGTCAATAATGTACTTGTTATGTTAGGAGTTGTTGTATGTTTAGATAATCCAGACGCAACATCAAATAAAATTATATTTTTTTTTGTTATATCATTATTACTATCAATATCACTCGATGTCCATTCTAATTCTATATCCTCTGTATCTCTTTTCGCATTTAAACTTGATTTTCCTGATGGCGTAGCAGTACCACTCATCCCATCATGTCTAAAAAATGTAACTTTTGAGCTACTATTTTTTCCAAATGTATATTTTATTTTATAAGATTCACCACTTATTGGAGGAACTAATAATTTATAATATACTTTAAAATGATTATCTACAATATCAGTTAAGGTTCTTTGAGTATCGTCTGTAAAATATTGAGAAACATTGGTATTAAAATCCTTCAACAAGTTAATTGTATTACTATTACTAACACTACCATAATATGGTTTTAAATTATTTCTTGGTAAATCTATTGTGTTTGGAAATCTTGCATATCCTCCACCACTGCATTCATTACCATTCAAATCTAAATAATTATCAACAAATCTATAATTAAATTTACCATTTTTACCATATATTCTAACCTTTGTTTTTCTTGGACTATTTAAACTACACCACAATATATTATTTAAATTATAATTAGGCTCCTCAGTTGAATCTGTTCTTGTAACTCCATTATCACAATCTTTATTTTTAAGAGTGGTATCATTATTCCATCCATGAGTACCCATACGAGTCTGAAATTGTCCATTTCCAAAATTATCTCCATAATAACCTATATGCTGCGAAGGCGTAGAAAACCCCATTTTGCTATAATATCCACCAATTATTTTTGTTACTGTTTTTCTATTATTATTTTCTTGATTACCTGTTCCAATCCATTTTTGTAAAACTTTATTAGTAGTTCCATTATAAACTAAATCATTATATATTCCATCGGTATCCATTAATCGGTCTTTATTTGACCAATCTCGTATTGTCATAATGGGGTTTGTTCCTGTGTTATACGTACCATTTGTTAGCCCAGCAGTTCCTTCTGAAAGTACGGTTTTAGTCGATGACGTAATATACGATACAATATAATCCTGATTCACGTCTGCGCCGGGACTGCCTGTTAGTCCAGACACAGTGACAAAATTTCCTACTACAATATCTGCTGTAGAATGTGTACACGTAACTTTTGTTGGAAAAGTAAATTTGCGGGATGTTCCTGTGTTATACGTCCCACCTGTTAGCCCAGTTCCTTCTGAAAATACGGTTTCAGTCGGTGACGTAATAGACTCAACAACATACGATTGATTTACGGCTAAATTGGCGGCATTACCAGTGTGTCCAGACACAGTGACAATATCTCCCACAGTCAGGATTCCATTTTCTGCTGTAGAATGTGTAATCGTGGCTTTTGTTGGGAACGTCAAAATTATATTTGAGAAGAGCTGGTCAGCGCCTTGCTCGACCGGAGAAATATTTCCTCTAAGGGTCGTTACAGTAGTTGACGTTCTATCCACAACAACATAGTTATATAGCACGTCCTTCATCAAGCTGCGGTTTGTTCCTGTGTTATATGTCCCTGCAGTAAGCCCACTCCCTGTAAGTACAATTTCAGTCGGTGACACGATAGACGCAACAACATACGATTGATTTACGGCTAAATTGGCGGCATCACCTGTGTGTCCAGACACAGTAACTGTTTCCCCAACGACAAAACCATCATAAGGATTTGTATAAGATATTGCGGCATGCGTACACGTGGCAATGGTGGTAGGGAAGACGCGCGAAGCCATTCCGGGGCTCGACGTGGGGTTATTGAGGCCGTCGGATTCACCGGTGGCTGCGAACTCGAACGTGGTCGCGCTAGGGGTGCCGGTGACTACCTTGACGCCGTTGAGGTTGGCGTTGGCCATACCGTATATGTTCACCACGTCTCCCGCGGATACCAGCACCGACGTCGTGTCCTGGTGGGTCACCGTGGCCACCTCTGAGCTCACAACGATGTCCGTAATATCAAGCGTCAGGTTGCTTTCAACAACAACTGAAGAGATGTTAATGCTGCTTGTAAAACCTGATACAGTAACCAAATCTCCCGCAGTAAATAATCCAAGTGCTACTGCAGAATGTGTGTATGTAGCCAAACCCTGATCTACCACAACATTGACATCAGTGACTTCGCAGTTGTGGTAGA
>Ga0222719_10004743_pt1 | contig 11876 bp, 22 predicted proteins | sample C33_34DmetaG_FD_165039 | JGI IMG/M metagenome (GOLD analysis project Ga0222719, IMG submission 165039) | Estuarine water microbial communities from San Francisco Bay, California, United States - C33_34D | ecosystem: Environmental > Aquatic > Marine > Unclassified | place: USA: California...
ATGGACTAGAGTCACTACTAAAGACTTCAGAGCATTTAATGGCCCCAGAAGGATTACAGAACCAGACTATGCTGAACTTGGTAACGTAGTGGTCCCTATGTCCACCTACGAATATCATGGACCAGTCTATACTTGGGGTACAAATAACGTAGTGGACTTTTCGGATACTGGTTCTTTTGAGAAGAATGAGATTTGGAAAAAAGCTAGAAAAATATCAGAAGCACGTGGTTAAGTTACATTTTAATACTACAGACGAATTCGAAGGTTTATTTAAGAGAAAAAGCTTAGCAGTTACTAGAAGTATAATTTCTGGAATAGAAAAAGCTATGCAGAAAAATAAACGAACAGCTCCTTTGTTTGAAATTTCTTTTGAAGAAGTAGATATGATGTATGAAATTTCTCTTCCTCAAAGTCAATGGCAACATGCTTTAGAGAACTGTCTAGAGCATTTACATACTCAAGATCTTGCTGATGAACAGATTGATTGTTGGAAATTATTGGAAGCAGTAAAAAGTTGGTAAGATGAAAGTGCTACACACGTACATAGATTCTAATAATGTCCTTTGGAAAGAACTAGCTTATAGTCAACTATATAGTTCTTTTCTAGCAAAAAAACACTACGGAAATATATCCTTTTATAGTACTCCTAAGTTAATTAAATTAGTTAAAGAGTTAGGATTTTTTTATGATGAATATATAGATGATGTTGTTACTGAAGCAGATTTCTCTACATGGAGTATCCCTAAACTAAAAGTGTTTAGAGAACAAACTTCTCCTTTTCTACATATAGATTACGATACTTTTATTTTTAATAAAATAGACTTTTCTAGTTACAACTCTCCTATACTGTTTAGTCATTTAGATATGCAGACTAAAAATCCTAAATTAGACATAGGAACAGGGATTAGTAATTTTATTAATACTCTTTATCAAGTAGAAGATAAAAAGAAAAGTTTCTTTGGAGATATTAACCATACCTACTTAAGGTTATTTTTTAAATTATTCGAAGTACTTCCAGAAGGAGTTTTAGAAAATTTTGATCTAGGGTCTATACCTAACATGAATATAGTATATGTTGAAAACCCAGAATTATTTAATTCTGCAGTTAATGATAGTTTAGACCATTTCTATGAATATAAAGATACTATTGATGATGAAGAGTTTGGTCCATGTTATATAGAACAGCTTATGATTCATCAACTTCTTAGAACTAAGAGTAAAGATTATAAAAAGTTATCTAATAAAACTAAACACGTTATGTTTAGTAAACTTCCATTTTATATTAAAGATACATGTAACAATGTACCTGTTGTAGATAATGTAACCTTCCCATACAGAGCAAAACTTATTAAAAAATGTAAATGCTGTAATGGAGAGAGTAAATTTAATTTAACATTAGATAATATAGATTCTGTTAAAGACATTTTAAATTACGATTTTGGGGACTTTCTTCACCTTTCGTATATGAAGTGGTATGATATCTACCAGGCCTTTATTATTCATCAACTTAGAAAGGAATTAGGAGATGAAAGTGTCATACGAATACACCAAGTACTAAAACAGCCGTATAAAGACTTTAATCTCCCAGCAAAATCACCAGGTGAGATTTTATATGAAAAACTTACTAACTTTTCATTTGATAAAGTTGGTAGTTACAAAAATAATTCATATATTTAAGTAAGTTAAAAGGTTATAATTATGTCAGATGTTATGATGAATTTCGGTCAAGGTTTAGATGGGTACCTTACCAAAGATCAAATTAAAAACTCAGCACCTCTTATCTTTGCTGAGGCTCCTACTAACCCAGATGTTAGTAGTAAGTATTTATTTGTTAATACTGAGACAATTATTGATGACTTAGAAAAGTTAGGATGGCTTCCAGTTCAAGCAGCACAGCGTAAAGCTAGAAAGAAGGAAGGAACTATCTTCTCTAAACATATGGTTGCCTTCCAGAATCCAGAGATTAAAATTACCTCTAAAGATGGTGATGATGCTTATCCTAGAATCTTATTAACTAATAGTCATGATGGGATGCAAGCATTTAAATTCTCTGTAGGAATTTTTAGATTAGTTTGTTCAAATGGTTTAGTAGTTGCTGATGAGAAGTTTAGTGACTTTAAAATTAAACATAAAGGATACTCTTTTGAGGAACTTAGAAATGTAGTACGTCAAGCTGTAGAAGATCTTCCTAATAGAGTTCAGGTAATGAACGATATGAAAAACAGAATTTTAACTGTAACAGAAAAAAGAAAACTAGCTATTGATGCTATGTTAATCAGAGCCGGTGTTAATACGTTACATTATGATGAAGAGACTATCGATGAAATCTTAGAACCTAAACGTAAGGCTGATAAAGGAGATGATCTTTGGAGAGTATTTAACGTTGTACAGGAGAAAATTACTCAGGGAGACTTTCATGCTGCTTTAACAGGAGCTAAAGTTCGTAAGGTTCGTAAGATTAAATCCTTTGAAAAGGATATGAAAGTAAATAAAGAATTATTTAAACTTGCTACAGCACTAGTGTGAGAAAATGTAACAAATGTGGGGTTAAGAAACCTAATGCATCTTACAAACATAAAGACAAAAAAACTTGTCGGAGATGTGAGTTTAGATGGCAAATAAGAGTGCGTAGATTTATAGTAGGTCAACGTGCTCTTACTCCTTATGAAAGATTTGCTTCTAGAATAGGATATATGGGAGCTGGTTTTTTAATAGCCGCACAATGGACTTTAGAACCTATTTTATATATATTAGGATTCTGCTGTGTTGTAGTTCAGACATCATCTAGAAGACAGTGGAACTTAGTAGCGTTAAACATTAATGGTCTTGTAGCCTGGGTAAGACATTTATTAACTTAGATATTTATTATTAAAATATGTTTATAGATGAAAAATATGCCGCTCCTATTAGAGAGTGGGTGTTAAATAAAGAGAATAGAGATAGATTTTTTGTAGTTCCTCATAAAGATATGAAAGGAAACGTTAGCGGCCTCCCTCATAGTGAGTTCGAAAATAAATTTCTTCTAAAATATAAGTTTCCTTACTTAGAAATGTTCAAAGTCTACCAGAGTATACTTAAGAATTTTAATCTTCCCCGTACTCAGCCTTTAGACAATGAATTTGGTGCTTTAATATCTTACTCTGAAAAAGAACATGAAGTTCAACCTCACACTGACCCTAACCCTAAAGGTAAAATACATACTAGATTTAATGTTTTGATTAGCAAACCGGAAAAAGGAGGGCAAGCAATTATAGATGATAAAGTAGTAGAAACTAAAGAAAACGAACTCTGGGTCTGTGCTGCAGGAAAGTATACTCATTCTTCAGTTAAGGTTGAAGGAGATAAACCTAGAATACTGTTAAGTTTTGGTACCTACCTTACTGAGGACGTTTTGAATAATATTTTAAAAAATAGTTAATGGATTTAAGAAGTATAAACAAAAAAATAGATAAAATTACCATACTAGGTAAAGGAACAGTTGGCTGTTTAGCTGCTAGCTACTTTAGTAAAAATACTAACGCAGAGATAGAATGGATATATGATTCGAAAATAGAAGCTCAATCTGTTGGTGAAGGTTCTACTCTTCCTTTTGGACAAGGTTTTTGGCGTGAAGCTAATATGGGTTGGGGAACTTTAGAAGTTTTAGGGGGAAGCATAAAAAAAGGAATAAGAAAAATTGGCTATGGAGGGATTGGAGATTATCTTCACGAATTTCCTTTAGGCTCTACTGCGATTCATTTTAGTTCTAGAATGCTTCAAAAGTATATTCCTAATGTATTAGAAAGTAGAGGAGTAGATATTGTGGATAGAAACATCTCCTCTCATGATGATATTGATGCTGACTATATAATAGATTGTTCTGGAAGACCTAAAGATTTTACTGATTTTTATGAAGCAGAACACATTGCTGTTAATGCTGCATATATTGTTCAATCTCCCTGTAGAGGGCCTTTATTTGACTACACCCTTACTGTAGCCAGACCCCATGGATGGATATTTGGAATTCCATTAGCGGATAGAGTATCAATTGGGTACTTGTATAATGAGAATATTAGTACCAAGGAAGAAGTTATGCAAGACTTAAAAGAAATGATGGCAGAATACGGTTTTCCTCAAAGCAATCAGATAAATTCATTTTCTTTTAACAATTATTACAGAAAGGAAAACTTTACTGAAAGAGTAGCGTATAACGGCAATGCATCTTATTTCTTAGAACCTCTTGAAGCTACATCTGTAGGTACTGCAGATCATATCAACCAGGCAGTTTTAGGGATGATTAGACATGATCGGCCTCTAGTTTCTTCTAACGCTTGGTATATAAATGAATTAAAAGCTACTGAGCAAATGATTATGATGCACTATTTAAACGGTAGTAAGTATAAAACACCTTTTTGGGAATATGCAGGTGAAAGAGCAGCTAAGAGTATGAAAGAAATGGTTAAGTCTAATAAATTTAGGGATATTGCTGCCCTTGCTTTATCAAACTACACAGATCCAGACTTTACATTATTAACCGGAGAACCTGGAGAGTATGGACAATGGCCAGCTTACTCTTATTTACAGAACTTTAAAGGTTTAGGTATTGGTCAAGAAATAGACTCTATGTTAAGAGAGTATGAAACATAAAGAACAAACTATTTATAATAAAACATTAAGTAATGAATATAGTTAAAAAATTTCCAAAGAATACACTTGTAGATGTAGCATCTAAGATAGTTGATGAAAATGATAAAAATCTTCCAAAAGGTCCTGCTATTATTATTGGTTCTATAAATATTCAAGAAGTTAAAGAAGGGTGGAACGTAAAAAGCACATCAGGTACTTATTCTAAAATTACAGGTATTATTAAATCAGAAGATTCCGTAAAAAAAGTAAATTTATCATCGGGTAATTCTTTTTTAGTTGATGCTAATTCTGATATAGCTGAAGGTGAAGAGTTAACTGAATTTGACAGCCTCCTAACCTCTACTGTTATATCGATTGAAGACGCAGGAACTGCTCCTCTTTTTGAATTAGTGACAGAAGGTGATGGAAGTTTAGTCATCAATAATATAGCTCTTACATAGAGGTTAATTATAAAAAAGTACTATTTATATAAAAAACAATAAATGAAAGGAGTTCTTTTTTCGGCAGACTTTGCTATAGATAATAACGGTGATCCTCGTCTACTAGAATTAAATACAGACACAGTTGTATATTCTGCCTTTGCATCTTCATTACAGTTAAATAATCTTACTGATGTTCTAAATGCAAATAGCGGTATAACTGAGTTTCATCTAGTCTATAAGCCAACACTACATTCGAAACTAGAAGTACTAATTTCCTCATCAGTAGCAGAAAACTGTACTAATATTACTACTTACAGTACTACTGCAGTGGACGAAGCCGTAACGTTTCCTACAATTCCTGCTGATGCTGATTCTAAGTTCATTCTCAGATTAGCTTATGACGAAAATGCAGTCTTTGATTCAACATATACGAAGTCTAATCTTAATATGTTGAAATTAATGTATGACAATAATGCTACATCATCTATTGGAGAATTCTACCATTCATCTTCATTATTAGAAGTTAATACATTGACGGGTACTAAAGGATCATCTAATTTTCTTCCTGATTTCATTCTTAAATCAGCATCCCAGCCATCGGCAGAAATGGAATTTTATTCTATTGCTAGCTCTGAAACAGATTCTACATCTATAATAAATCAGGCAAAAGGAATAACCGATTCTACTAACTATATAGAAAAGTACTATTACAGTCCAGATCAAATCTCATCTGGAAAAGTAAAAGCTCTGAGAACATATAATATTATGTATGGAACAGACTTAAATCTTATCGGTATAGGTTCAGGTAGTTACGATGCTATCTTTGATTTCCAAACAGCAACTAATTTTAGAGAAGCTTTTGGTTCCGGTATCAACAAACTTGAAAGAAAACATTTTTACGAATTTACTAATAAGTTTCCTCAAAATAAATACAGCGATGGACTGTATCAAGATGAAGTAATAGAAAAAGCAGACGGTTCTTATGTATCAGCATCATTAATAGTTAGCGGTACTGAGGTTAAATCTTTCTACCACCCAGGTCTTCCAAATACGGATGATATGGATATAATAGATAACTGGTCTATGGAAGGATATGTTACTCCTTCCGGTTCACTTTTGAGATCAGCTTTTGTCCATGCAACAGGTTCTTCTGAGGTGAGTGATGGAGGTTTGCAGCAATTAGAAATTAATAACTCAGCAGATCTTCTTAATTTAGGTATTAATACTAGGGTACTAACTTATAATACTTCCTCTAATTCAACTTCATTCGTAAAAGCAGGTGATATAGATCCTGAAATTCACTACTTAGTTAATCCTCAAACAGATTCTATTTTACCTATAACTAATAATTATTTTTCTGTTACTAATACTCCATCATCATTCTACAGTATTGATATTGAACCAGATGATGTATTTTTTAGTAAAGTGGGAGATTTAGGAATAAAAGTATCAGCTACTATTCACAATAGAAAACAATTCTAATGGCAGACATTTACAAAAAAATTTCGAACAATACTCAAAGTAACAGACCTGTTAACAGTATGACTAGTACTCAATCTCAAAAGGTACAGGAAATAATTCAAAATTTTATCACTTACTTTAAGTCTGCATAGTTGCATATTCCATAGTTTTTTCGTATATTATGATTAAACAAAAGAGTTATGCAAAAACTATACTTTATTCCTTCAACAAAAATTAATGCTAGAATTGCTGATACCGTTATAAACGGCTATCATATAAAAGTAGACGGTATTACTTTCGAACAAACTTCAAGACGACCATTCGGTAAAACTCTCAGAAGAGCTCTAATAAACGAAGCCAAACAAGAAAGAATCTTAATCTATGGCTAATAGTTTAGATAACGACTATCAGAAGCTTCTCAAACAAGTTCTAACTAGGGGAGTAGACAAGAAGGATAGAACAGGTACAGGTACTAAATCTACCTTTGGAGCTACAATTAGACACGATATGTCAGATGGCTTTCCTATCTTAACTACAAAGAAGATAGCGTTTAAGACTATGGTAACAGAGTTAAAATGGTTCTTAAGAGGAGATACTAACATCAAGTATTTAGTCGATAGAGGTTGTAACATTTGGAATGGGGATGCTTATAAAAGATACTTTAAGTTACAGGTTCCTCATGACCATTTTGAAACTCAAGAAGAGTTTATAGAGTTAATCAAAACTAATGATGAGTTTGCTAAAAAATGGGGTGAGTTAGGTCCTATCTACGGTAAGCAATGGAGAAATTGGGGTACGGGAGAAACTGTAACTGTGGGACATAATGGCTCACATACTTTATTAGGTGAAAAAGTTATAGACCAAATCCAAGATTTAATTAGTGAACTAAAAACAAATCCGGATAGTAGAAGATTAATGGTCAATGCTTGGAATGTAGGTCAGTTACATGAGATGACATTACCTCCTTGTCATTATGGTTTCCAAGTTTATACAAGAGAGTTATCCTTACCAGAAAGAGAAAAATTATGTTCTAATTTAGGAGCTACATGGGATTTACCTTTTACTGAGAAAGTAGCAAATAAGTGGAATGTACCAACTAGATCACTTTCTCTGATGTGGAATCAAAGAAGTGCTGACTTATTCTTAGGTGTACCATTTAACATCAGTAGTTACGGTTTGTTACTGTTATTGCTATGTAAAGAGACAGGTTATGAACCTGGAGAGCTTATAGGAAACTTTGGTGATGTTCATTTGTATAAAAACCATATTGAACAAGCAGAAGAGCAGATAGATAGGTATTCATACGATCTTCCGGAAGTAAAATTATCATGCTATGATATTTACAGAGGGGATTTTGATGTTGAATTGATTAATTATAAGTCTCATCCTGCAATAAAAGCTCCCTTAAGTAACTAATGAATAAGGTAGACAGAGTTATTTACACTTTCTGGACAGGTAATAATGAAATGAGCTCAGACAGAAAAAATGCTTTCGTTGGGTTAGCAAAAAATTCACAATGCCCAGTTTTATTGATTACACCTGAAAACTTACATAAGTATACTAACTACCCTATTCATGAAGCATTTCAGTATTTATCTGAAACTCATAAAGCTGATTACTTAAGAACTCATTTTATGCATTACCATGGAGGAGGGTATAGTGATATAAAAAATACTACAGGCAGCTGGTTAGATTGTTTTACTGAACTTGAAGAGAGTGATAAATGGATGTGTGGTTATCCGGAATTAGAAGGATATGCAGGAGATAATTGGAGAAGCCTGATTGGTAATTGTAGCTACATTTCTAAAAAGCTTACTCCTTTATCTAAAGAATGGTATTTTTCTATGATAGAAGTTTTAGACTCAAAATTAGAACTATTAAAAAAGTATCCTGCATCTCACCCTCAAGATACCAAAGACAAGAGTAATTATCCTTTAGCTTGGGAAGAAATATTAGGACATATATTTCATAGAGTATGTAGCAATCATACAGATAAGTTACTTAATTCCCTTCCTCCTAACATATTTGAAAATTACCGGTAATAAATTAGGTAGTCTGAATAATTCTTCATATATTTAGATATAAAAATAAAGGTTATGCATTTAAGAACTACAAGAAGATTAGCTGAGAAGTATTTAGATAAATGTATAGGTGTTTATGGCTATAGTAAGCATCATGATACGACTCCTTATCTAGAATTTCAACCATATGTTCATTCAGTTTATACTGAAGATGATAATCCAATTGCAGAGTATATCTTTGACTACAATACTATAGTCATATACTATAAGAATATTAATAGTTCAGAAGATTTAGCTCAAACTATAGTGCATGAATATCAGCATTACTTACAATCTCCTTCTTGGATGACTCGTTACTATAATATGGGCTATTCTTATTCAGATCATCCATATGAGATAGCAGCATTCAATGAAGAGAAAAACTGGAGATTAGTTGCGTAACTTAACTATTTTTCTTATATTTACTTATACTAATAATTAAAATAAAGGTTATGAATATAGAGTTAATTAGAAAGAATATTATAACTCTTAATCAATTAAAAAAAGATTTTGCTAAAAACGGATTAGATCCGGACCAATTAAGCGGAGCATTAGGAGAAGCAGTCGCAGCTCATTTAATACTAGAGAAGTTAGGAGATGAAACTTACCGTCCTGCTCCTCCAAGAGCTGAGAGCATAGATGGTCAGTCAGATAAAGGTACTTATTCTATTAAATTCTTTACTTTAACTGATAAACAGTCTTCTAAAATTAAACTTCACAACTCTCTCTATTTTGATTGGCTAGTTATTATAATGAAGTCAGTAAACTTTGTAATTCCTAGAGATAAGATTACTAGGGAGAAGCAAACCGGAATTCCTACTCAAGATAGAATTAATAGCGGAATGATATACGTTACCCCAGCCGGTAAAAATGAAGTAGCTATAGCAGGAAGTGATATTAATATGTCCATAATGTATACTCATTATAGGTTAAAGAATACTACATTTTTAAATGAAATCCTATACAATAAAGATGTTACAGCTACTGCTAGTCAATTAGAATTACTAAAGACTATATAACTATGTTAGAATTTAGACCTTTACTATCCCCTACAGAAGTTATTAAAGCAGGTGCCTTTGGGGGTAGTTACTTTGGTCTTCCTATAGAAGAGTATACTAATTATGATTATGAAAGTTTATTTAATGAACTGTTTGACGGAATAGATACTAAACTATATTTAGGTGAAAAATACTCTCCTAGACTTAATCATTTTAAAGTTCGTTCTGGAATGGATTATGACTATTGGAAAGAGATGGGTTGGCTTCATGAAGATGATCCTTATGGTTGGTTTGAATGGTACTGTAAATATTATTCTGGAAGGAGACATGAAGATGATGACAGGCAGATTATAAGATGGCAAAACTTTTGTGGCAAGACTGGAAGATGGAAGGATAGAATCTATAGCAGAATACATGAAACTAAAAACTGGAATATCAGTCCTAGAATCCAACAATCACTACTACATTGGGGCTATTACGTTAATGAACAAGACTATGATCATTGGAAATATTATAAGAGAATAGTTGCGTAACTGAGATATTATTCATATATTTAAGTAATAAATAAAAGTAAAAAGGTTATGGCACAGTTTAAAAATTTAGTATTTGTTTCACATCCAATGAATCCTGAAAAGGCTATCATGGCTAAGTACATGTTTGATAACGGAAAAGTAATATCAATAGTTGCTGGAGAAGGATTATATTCTAATGGTAAAAGCGGACTTAGAGAAGCTGTTGATAATCCGCTTGATGTATCTTCTTTTGAAGTTATGTTTGATGGTGAGGTAGAAGGGTTTTGTACCAGAGAAAGAATCAACGAAATATTTAAAGCTAATCAGTAATGGCAGATATCACAATGTGTTCCGGAGACGGATGTAGTACTAAAGAGAGTTGTTATAGATTTACAGCTCCAGTTAATGAGTTTAGACAATCTTACTTTATGGAAGTACCCGGTAAAGATGAAACGTGTAACTATTATTGGAATAGATGAAAGAAAAAGAATTAGTAGAATTAGGCTTTTTAAAGTGTTATGGCGAAGATGATCAAGAGGGTTGGTATTATTACACTTATGATTTTGCCAGAGGATTTAGCCTGGTTACTAACGCTAGTGATGAACTAGTAGATGGTGAATGGGTTGTAGAAGTATTTGAAGAAAGTAATATTAAGTTTACTACTATTACAGATGTAACTGCTTTGATAGACTTGATTAAAAGAAATACAGTTAAGTAATATGGCACTTTGGGAAGTAAATAACGGTAAGAAGACAGTAGTAATGTTCTCAGAAGGAGCTTTAGGTATATCTAATCCTCCTCCATACTTATCTGTTAGAAGAAAGTTTTATACTGTACCTTATTCTAATGTAGGTAAAGGAGGTATTGTAAAATTTAAAGATAAGACTTTCCATACTCCCTCTTGGACGGAAGTTCACGAGCAAACAACGTTAAATGATATAATTGTCGAGCAACGTCCGTTTGACGAGATATTTACGAGCAATGACGAGTCACGAGCCCCCTACGAGCCCCGTCAATTTACGAGCACGAGCAGTGACAAGATATACACTGTCAAGCTAGGTAAGAACGGCTTTTACTGTGACTGCTGGGGGTATATTGCTCATAAAAAATGTAAACATATTAAACAAGCAGCAGAGGAATGGGATATTTAACAATAGGATTGCTTTGGTGTCTTTGGCTAGAGTGGTTTACAACTAAAGAGGGAATGGCAGTATGGGTTTGGAGAGAAAGAATCTTCCATACTCTTCTATGGCCATTTAGCCTATCAGTCTTCTTAATTAACTTTTTTAAGAACTTATGATAGAAAGAACTCCAATAGCTGTTGTTTATCAGCTAAAGAATAAAATGTACATTAAAGAGTTTACTGACTTAAGATGTCCTGATCCTCTTATTACTAATAGGTCTACAAAGCTTCCAGAGGGAGCAGAGATTATTCAGATTGGTCAAGGATCAAGCTTTTATCAAACGTTTAAAAAGAAATACAAACTATGAAATACTTCGCTTTATCAAGCTATCGTAAGGCAATCAAGGTCATCGAATCAAGCACTAATCAAGCCCATATCAAGGCCTGCTATAGATATATCAACAATTTCTTTAATCAATATTCTACTCCCTCCCGCTCTAATTTTGGTCCATTCAAAACATTTTATATAGAAGAGTGGATAGGAAATATGTATAGCAGATTACTTGAAAAGCTTGAAGAAAAGGAAAAAAGTTTAAAATAACTTAAAAAAAAGTTGCTAGTTCGATTTTTTCATCATATATTTAGGTATAGAAATTAAAAATAAAGGTTATGTT
>Ga0222719_10004746_pt1 | contig 11873 bp, 13 predicted proteins | sample C33_34DmetaG_FD_165039 | JGI IMG/M metagenome (GOLD analysis project Ga0222719, IMG submission 165039) | Estuarine water microbial communities from San Francisco Bay, California, United States - C33_34D | ecosystem: Environmental > Aquatic > Marine > Unclassified | place: USA: California...
AGTGCTGATTTCAAGAACACTTTTTTATTTAATATTTCGTCGGAGGCATAAATGCCAGAAGTTAATATTAAAAGTGTTATTATTATAATATGCTTCATAATTTTTTTATGGTCTAAAAAAGATGGCCAGCTGACGTCGAAGTTTAAATATTAAGAATGAAAAGAACAAGGAGAATTTCTTCAAATCATTCGTGTAAAAGTTTAGCCCTTACTGAGTGGAGGAGAAAAAACTAAACTTTAATTATCAACTAGCCAAAACACGTCCTAATGTGTATATCTTATATAATTATTATTTTATCTTAGAATTCGTAACCCATTCCTAAATGAAATCCATCAGTATCATCATCTGATTTTGTATCACTTGAATAATCTTTTTCAAAATAGTTAGCTTTTATTACAGCATCTGTACCTTGAATCCAGTAACTAAATCCAGCTTGTTGTACTGTGTATTGTCTTGATATCTTTTCGCCAGATACGATACTGTTATTAACAAATATTCCTAAGTTTCCAAATCTTTTTGAAATTTCAAAGAATGTACCTTGATGCTCATCAAAACCATCTGCAAAGAATGATGATGATTCATCTTTACCATCAAATTCTGCTTGAACGTGTAATGCTCTAACTTCAAATCCATCGCCAAAATTGTATATTGCGCTCGCACCATAAATATCTAATTTATCGATATTATCTGAAGAATCTTGCGTAAAGTCTGATTGATGGTTCATGAATAAACTTGCTTTTAATCCTGGTAAGCCAGTATATGTAGCTCTTACTGTGTAAGCTAAGTCATTTGCTACAGCATTACCAGATTTCTGACGACCATCTCTTATATAACCAGATGTGTCTCCATTTAATCCTTCGCCGACCATAGCTTCTAATGTTAGGCCGTTGCTTAATCTATGATTAACTTTAATACCTGCCGCCCACCATGTAGAAGGAAGTAAGTACTTTTCTACCTCGTTTCTTTCAACGCCGTAGAATGTAGGAGGCTCATGATTCTCATTCATTATTCCAACTGGTACTAAAATCACACCTGTTTGTATTGAGGTTTGATCATTCATATCAACTTCCACATACATTTGTTCTAACTCTATTTCACCGGTTTGTCCTTCACCAGCGATTGCATGCTCAAGTTCAAATTCAGATCTAAATCTTACTTTATCTGTAAAATCATAACCAAAGTATAATACGAATCTATGTGCATCAACTTTTTTAGATTTTGAATTACCATCTGTTTCTGTATCGTTATAGTGAAGTTCACCATAACCACCTATGTGTAATTTTTCAAATTTCTTTGCAGTTTTAGCAATGCTTGATACTGAAGCTTCTTGTATCTCGCCTTGCATTTTCACTGCATCTTTTAATTCGTTTAATTCAGCTTTAAGTTGCTGAATAGTTTCCATTGCAAGATGAACTTCTTCCTCAACGTGCTCTAGAGTCTCAGCAAATGTTACTGGCGTAATCGCTAGTAAAGCTGCTAGTACTAATTTCTTCATTGGTATATCTCCTAGTTAATATTTAGATGTAAATAATAATCGTTCTCATTATGATTTGCAATAGTAAATAGGAATTATTCTCAATTTATTAGATATATGTATATAAAACAATTACTTAGTATAGTAAAAGATGTTTAGTATTAGAAAATTATGATGTAATTATGTATATTTTTTAATTTTTTTGACAAAAATTTATTAATAACACAGTTATTTTTCAAGGCTAAACTTAAATTTATTCAATGCCGCAACTGTAATCTATGAAATTATTAATTGTTGAATTTACATCTCTTTTAGCTGAAACTAGATCCTCAGTTTCTTTATATCTTTCAGCCTGAACAAAATGAAACATAAATAGCGGGCTGTTTTCATATGTTTTTTTTAAACAGAACCTATTTTGGCTTAATAATATCTTATTCCAACTATCTCTTACTATTTGCCAATAATTTTTTGTTGATTCCCAGTATTCAAATGCTGAAGAAAAATTATAATCTTTAATTTTTTGATATCTAGCAACACCGTATTCTGTTCCAAGATATTTTTTTGGGGTTTTGATTTTGTCATTATTTTCTTCCATAACCCACCCCCAAGGCAATATTGAGATCTTATTCACTCCCTTTAAAAGGTCATAATCATTTCGAACACTATGTTCTCGTCTTGGTAAAGGTCTATTAGTTATTTTACTTATCCATCTTGAGGCACCTTCCTCGTGAATCCAAGCACCGTACGACTCGTATCTAGGAGAATCATCAACCTGGTAGACCGCCTGACTCCATGTATTCTTAACATTTTTATATTTTTTTACATTCCATACATTTTTCCCTTGGAATTCCAATATCTTTCTATCTTCGTAAGTCCAATCTTGACGCCAATGTTTTTGAATATATGGACCATTTATTTTGCCGTTTTCATCCTTCATGAACATAACGAGAATATGTTGAAGAGATATAAAGTTTTCACTATTCTGAATAACAATTATTGTTTCTGTACCCCAAGATTTATATGGGTTATCAAGCTTATAATTTGGATTGCTACCAAATATTTCCGTGAATTCAAAATTAGCCTTGTGATCTCCAGCCATTGCTAGTATAGCTATTCTGTCTTTATCTTTTTTATTTGTAGCGCTTTGAAGCTTTTGAAAATAATCTGAAGTTTTTAAATCTATGTCAGGATCTAGACCGTCGGTTGTCCCACCTCTAAACTCTTGAATATTGTGCCTATCTAATAACCAATTTATTTCGCTTTGGTTAACTTTTTCTTTAGAAAGTCCATAATTGTTTTTTTCGGCATTTGCCGAATAATTTAAAACCATAACAATTAGTAATAACGTTAATCTCATATAGCATACTCTAGTACATTTTTAATAATTTTACATTGCACAAAATATTAAAATGCTAAGAGTATTTTATATTTACTTAAGACAGGCCTTTAGGTTCTCTGCAATATTTTTTAGAAGTTTAGTATACATTTCTGGACCAGAATCAATGTCTGCACCTAGAGGGTCAAGCACACCCACTTTTGTGTCTGTATCTTCTATAACAGTATTAATGATTTTTCCTCTAAATTGTGGCTCCTTAAAAACACAACTAGCATTTAAGGATTTAATTTTTTCTCTAATTATTATAATTCTTTTAGCAGAAGGCGGTAATTCTGGATTAAGTAATATAGATCCTGCTGGTTTTAAATTATATGCTTTTTCAAAATATTGATATGCGTCATGAAATACAATATATGGCTTATCTTGTATTGAATTCAGCATTGATTTAATCACTAGATCAGTTTTTTTAATTTTTTTAATTGCTTTTTTTGCATTCTCTTTATAAATATTAATATTTTCTGGGTATATTTTACTCAATTCTCGAATAATGCCTTTTATGATTTGAGTAGCATTGTTTGGGTCTAACCAAAAATGAACATCATAAGAACCATGTGCATGGTCATGGTGATCGTGACCGTCTTCTTCCCAATTATTACCTGCTCTAGTTGAAAGCAGTTTTAGGTTTTTAATTTTTGATATTTGAACAACTTTTACATCTTTTGACAAACCTCCAACTGTTTTTTTTAATGCTGATTCAAGTTGATTATCTATATAAAAAACCACTTTTGCATTATTTAAGAGTTTTGCATGTGAAGGTTTAAGGGCGAAGTTATGAGGTGACATACTCCCATCTATCAAAAGAGATACTGAATGAATTCCTTCTGCTACTGCACTGACTAGCGAATGCAGTGGTTTAACGCTTACGACAATTTCACTTGATATAGCATTTTTACTAAAAAATATACAAAACATGATAATTAATGCTTTTTTTGTCATAATCGTGTCCAGAAGTTAAAGTTGAAATTTATGTTATATTATAACATAATTGATTTCAACAGTATTTTGAGAGTATAAGATGAGCAATTGTAAAACACATAAAACCTGTATTAACGAGGCATTAAAAACAGCTGAGATTATATGCAACGAAAGAGGTGTTAAGTTAACTAAGCTTAGACAAACAGTATTGAAGCTTATATGGAAGAGCCATAATTATGTGAAAGCATACGACCTTCTTGATGATTTAAAAAAGATTGACAGCTCCGCAAAACCTCCAACAATATATAGGTCATTAGACTTTTTAATGGAAAACGGATTTATTCATAAAATCAGAAGCTTAAATGCATTCATAGGATGTACTCACCCAAATGAGCACAAAGAATGTTATTTTTTAATATGTGATAACTGCCAAAATATAGAAGAGTGCTGCTCTGAACAAATAAATAAAGTTGTAACATCAACAACTGGGGAAAATCATTTTGAGCCAAATCAAGTGACTTTAGAAATATCAGGAATTTGTCAGGACTGTATAAGCTAAATGACATCTCTAATTCAAGCAAAAGATTTGTGTGTCACAAGACATAATAAAACTATTCTCGAAAATGTTTTTATTGATGTTAAGAAAAAAGATTTCATAACTATTATTGGTCCAAATGGAGCAGGAAAATCTGTTTTTCTTGAATGCTTAATGGGATCTTTTATACCTGACAGCGGTAACGTTAAAAGAAAAGATAATTTATCTGTAGGTTATATACCACAAAATTTTAGTCCAGAAAGCTCTATGCCAATTAGTGTGGAGAGATTTTTAACATTAAAGAAAAAATTTACATCACAAGAGTTATTAAATATTTCTAAAGAAACAAATATTTCTAAAATTCTAGATAAAAACTTAGCAAATCTTTCCGGTGGTGAACTTCAGAAAGTTCTCCTAGCAAGAAGTCTGCTTAATAATCCTGAATTACTAATATTAGATGAGCCTGCACAAAACCTTGATATCAAGAATCAATTGAATTTTTATAATTTACTAAACAAAATTTATAAAATTAGAGATATAAGCATTCTTATGGTTTCTCATGATTTACACATGGTTATGTCATCAACAAGAAAAGTTGTATGTTTATATCATCATGTTTGCTGTTCGGGAGAGCCTCAAACAGTAGCAAAAGATCCTGAATTTATTTCATTATTTGGAGATGATATGGCTAAGATGATGTCAGTTTATCAACATACACACAACCATTCTCATCAAGAGATTCTTAATGATTGAGCCATTTATTATTAGAGCAATAATTGCTGGCGTTGGTATTGCAATAATTGCCGGTGCTATTGGTTGCTTTGTAGTTTGGAGAAAAATGGCATATTTTGGCGATTCACTTGCACACAGCGCTTTACTAGGTGTTGCCCTTGGTCTTGTTATGGGTATAAGCACAAACTTAGGAACGGTAATTATATGCTCAATTTTTGCTTCTGTATTAATTTGGTTGCAACAAAAAAAAATATTGGCAACTGATACACTTCTTGGCATCCTTGCTCATTCAGCTCTTTCTGTTGGAATGGTAACCTTAAGTTTGCTTGAGCAAAGTGTTGATCTTCATTCGTATTTATTCGGTGATATTCTTGCTGTCAATTCAGCAGAAATTTATTTTATTTTGTTTGGTGGATTTTTTGTATTAATTTTCCTTTATTTTAATTGGTCATCCTTTGTCCTAATGACTATAGATGAAAAATTAGCAAAAGCCGAAGGAATCAATATTGTACTTTATCAACTATTGATAATGCTATTGATGACTATTGTAGTTGCTGTTTCATTCAAAATTGTTGGCCTACTGCTTATAACTTCATTATTAATTATTCCTGCAGCAGCAGCTAGGCAGCTTGCAAAATCACCTGAAAAAATGGCTATAATATCTTCATTGCTGGCAGTTTTGTCTGTTGCAACAGGTATTTTTAGTTCTTTGTATTTAGATACTCCTTCAGGACCATCCATTGTAGTTGTTTCAACAATCATATTTATAACTATTTCTATTTTTTCCTTTTTAACTAACAAAAATAATTAAGTACAAATTATAAATAATATTAGACATTACTAATGTTATATTATAACATTACATTTTTAACTTGCGGAATATTAAATATGAAATTCAAATTATTAACAAAACTGCTAGTTCTAACATTTGTATTAAGTAAATGTGCTTATGCTGCAGATGATGAACATGATCATGATCACTCGGCTCACTCAGATGAAAAATTTTATGGGCACGTAGGTATTCGACTTCACGCAGATCATGTTAATGATGCAGGTGAAGGAGAAGAAGAAGTGAATGAATTATATACACACTCACATATTGAACTTGGATCACGAATTGCGGAAAGTCTAAATATTGATACAAATTTAAAAATTGAAGGTGAGCCAGGTGGCCACAGTCACGGAGGTGTAAGCAGAACACATGATGGTGAAAGTAGGATTTTTGAAGATCACCCATTAATAGTAGAATCATTAACACTTACATATAACCATGAAGATTTTTCAGCTTATCTTGGAAAATTTAATCCAAAAGTAGGTCTTGATTATCATAGTTTTCCTGGGCTTTGGTCATATTCAATGATTGAAGAATATAAAATTGCTGAACGTATTGGAGCAGGTATAAAATATGGAACTAACCTTGAGGATTTTGGAACACACCAACTAAATATTAGTGCTTTCCATGCTGACACAACATTCTTAAGTGATTCTTTATTAGATCAAAGAGGTCATACGAGTAAAAAAGATGGCGGTTTAGGAAATACAGAAGACTTTGATTCGTATGCAATTTCTCTTGGAGGAAAAGATTTTTATTCATTAAATAATAATGTTGCTGAAAGAGTTAGTTATAGGTTAGGTTATGCACATCAAGAAGCTGGAAGCACAGAAAGTGATGAAGAAAGATATTCTGCTTCATTAGTATATAAAGAAAAATTTTCTGAAGGAATAAGTAAAACTTTTATCGTTGAATATATGAATATTGATCATTATGGAGGAGAAACAGGGCATGATAGATCATATTTTACAGCATCTTTAGGATTAAAAATGGACCGTTGGAATTTTGCTACTACTTACTCATTTGTTGATAATGATGTTAAAGAGGAAGAAGAGGAAGAGGAAGAGGAAGGACACGAACATTCAGAACACGAGGGTGATGATGGGAAAATTCTTCAAATTTCAATTGGCTATGCGGTAACTCCTGCTGTAGAAATTAATTTTGGCTTTAAAAGAGCTGACGAAGAAGCAGAAGTAAATGAAAGATTTGGATTAGGCTTAAGATATAGCTTTGAGCTTTAAAATAATCCTTAGTAAATATTTATTAGAATCTCCTAATAAGAAGCCCGCGATTCATTTGAAAAGTGGGCTTTTTTATATTTTTTAAGCAGTTTGAAATAATCATTAAAAACAATTGTGCTATAATACTTTTAAATGTATCTTACATTCTATTCACAAAAAGGCCCTGTAGCTCAGTTGGTTAGAGCAGTGGACTCATAATCCATTTGTCGTAGGTTCGAGTCCTACCGGGGCCACCATATATGCTATAATTTTTCTCATAAATGAATACTATAAGCATCGTAATTATTGTAAAAAACGGAGAAGAGTTTATTGAGAAAGCTCTAATAAGCTCAGTATGGGCAGATGAAATTATTGTATTAGATTCTGGAAGCACAGACGACACTTTAAAAATTGCAAAAAAATACACAAAGAATATTCATATATCAAATAAATGGCCTGGCTTTGGTATACAGCGGCAAAATGCCCAAAAGTTATCGTCCTCGGACTGGATATTCATGCTTGATGCTGATGAAGAAATAAGTCAAAGTCTACAAAAGTCTATAAAAATAGCTATTAACGAGGGACCTAATATTTATCAAGTAAACCGATTGAGCAAAGCCTTTGGGTATGAGGTAAGGCATTCTGGTTGGTATCCAGATTGGATAAACAGACTATATCCAAGAAATCTAACTACTTACAATGATGCTCTAGTCCATGAAACACTAATAATTCCAAGAAATTTTAAGCCAGTGAAAATTTATGGGGATCTTTATCATGAGACATATAAAAATATGAAAGACTATTATCTAAAAATGAGTATGTATATTGATGCTTGGAGCACGCAAAATATTGATAAAAAATCTGGCGGTCTGCTTATTGGTTTTTTAAGAGGTTTTTGGGCATTCTTAAAAATGTATATTTTAAAACTGGGTTTTCTAGACGGTCAAATAGGCTTAACATTAGCTTTTTTAAGATACGAAACAACTGTTACAAAATATATTGATTTAAAAGCCAAAAAGAAAATTAAAAAAATTAATTAATAAATTTTTTTGTATAAAATACACCAAAATATACTAGCGGTGTGTCTATAGCCGCAATCAGAATCTTGAAAATATAACTAGCAATCATAATTTTTAATATAATTGACCATTCTATATTCAAACCAAAATGCAAAAATATTGAATTTACAATTATTGTATCTATAAGCTGAGAGAACATTGTAGAAACATTATTTCGAAGCCATAATCTCTTCTCGCCAGTTAGTTTCTTTAAATAATGGAATATACGAACATCAATGGTTTGTGCAACTAAGTATGCAAACATAGATGCTGAAATTAAAAAACCTGGTAACGTAAATACTGACTCATAAGCCTTTTGCATATCTGTTACTGATTCATACCCTAATGAATTATTTATCCAAACTTCTGATCCTGGCAAAATAACTGCTAAATTTATAAATATTAAGGAAAGGATGCTAGCAAAGAAGCCAAAAATAACCATTATACTTGCTTTCTTTTTGCCAAAAACTTCACATACTATATCGGTTATCAAGAACGTTAAAGGGTAAGTTATAATTCCTGTTGTTAATGTAATTGGGTTAGAAAAAAAATCGCTGTTAAAAAATTCTAAATTTAATTCAAATAACTTTACACCAATAATATTTGTTAAAACTATCATAGTAATAAAAGAAATTAAAAAAATGCTATAAACTTTTTCTGAATTATTCATTTTGCCTGCACATCTCTCTCCATTTCCAAGGTGGTATTGGTGGATTATCTATTTGTGACCATAAACCTATTTTTTCTTTTCTTGCTAGATTTTCTGCATCTTTAATTTCTTTACGGCGATTGTATTTATCATAAGACCACGCATATCCATTTCTTACAAGGTAATGATTAATATCTATTTTATTATAAGAAATTTTTCCCACTATTCTTTTATATCTATCAATAGTTACTTTATCAAGCCTTACAATTTTTTTACTAATTATTTTTGACAAAGCTCTAGTTGCCTCCTTACCAAAAGGCTGACCTTTTTCTGGAGTATCAATTTCAGCTAGCCTAACCTTTATATTTCCATACTTATAGTGTTTTATGTAAATTGTGTCTCCGTCAACAACCTTTGTAACAAAAGCATATATGGTGTCGGGGACTTTATTTGAAGCTAAACAGTGTGCATTTATTAAACATAATAAAATAATCAGGAATGTATTTTTAAATTTTGATATCATAAAGTTATGTTTTTAAATAAAAAAATAATTTGTACTACTTTAGTATTTTTACTTATGATTTTCAATACAAACGCCAATGAGAAGTTATCTGCAGGAATGAAGGCTCCAGATTTCACACTCGTGGATCAAGATAACATTAAAAGAACTTTATCTGATTTTCAAGGAGAATGGGTTGTCCTTTACTTTTATCCAAAAGACGACACTCCTGGCTGCACAGCAGAAGCATGTTCTTTTAGAGATAATATAGAAATAATTAACAATCTTAATACTAATATTTTAGGAGTAAGTGTTGATTCACAAGAAAGCCATAAAGAATTCTCAGAAAAATATTCATTACCATTTCCAATTTTAGCTGATATAAATGGCGAGGTAGCAAAAAAATATGATAGTTATGGCTCATTTGTTGGATTTAAATATGCCAGCAGACATACATTTATCATCAATCCAACAGGCAAAATTCACAAGATCTATAAGAAAGTAAATCCTAGCAAGCATGCGTCTGAAATAATAGAAGAACTCAAAAATAATATATAATGTTTTATAAAAAAATTATTTCTTTTGTAGTTATTTTAATTTCTACATCTTTTGCTTTTTCAAATGAAACCACATTTAATGGAAAATTTGTACAAGGTGGCATAGTAATAGGGCAAAATAAATTGGCAAAGAAAGTGTTCTTTAATGAAAAACTTTTACAAATTAGTAAAGATGGTTTCTTCATTTTTGGATTCGGAAGAGACCATAAATCATCATCAACTTTAAAAATTATTAAAAATAACAGAGATGATATTTTAAAATATAATTTGAATATTGAAAAAAGTATATACAAAATTGAAAAAATTAATGGCTTGCCAGAGAAAATGGTTACCCCAGGGCCCGAGTTCTATAAAAAGATTAATAAGGATAGAGCTCTTATAAAAAAAAGCATGAATGAAAAATATATTGTTGATGAATTTCCTTTAATTTTTATTAAACCTACAGAAGGAAGAATTTCTGGAATATATGGTAGTCAACGAATTCTAAATGGCGTTAAAAAAAATCCTCATGGTGGACTAGATATTGCAGCACCTGAAGGAACGCCAATTAGAGCAACCGCCAAAGGTAAAGTTGTATTGGCAACAAAAGGTCTTTATTATACTGGTAATATAGTCATTATTGATCATGGTTATGACATTAAATCAATGTATATTCATATGAAAGATATAATTATTAAGACAGGAGATCTAGTTGAGCAAGGACAAACTATTGGTACAGTTGGATCTACTGGAAGGTCAACTGGCCCACATCTTCATTGGAATATTTATTGGAATAAAGTAAGAATTAATCCTGAGCATTTACTCACAATATCAAAATGAAAAATTTTATATTGATATGTTTATTTATTATTCCATTTTCTTCTTATTCTAAAGACAAGATAGATATAATTCTTGTTAAAAAGTCTGAAAGAGTTCTTTACGCAATTAAAGATGATAAGGTTATAAAGAAATATGATATCGCTTTGGGAAAAAACCCCAATGGTCACAAAAAAGTTGAAGGAGATAAAAAAACACCTGAAGGCTATTACTTTATTGATGGAAAAAATGCAAAAAGTAAGTTTTTCTTGTCACTTCACACTTCATACCCAAATTTCCACGACAAAAAAATTGCTTTAAAAAATAAAGTAAATCCTGGGGAGCATATAGCGATTCATGGTTTTCCCCCATTGAATTTGTTAGCTCGATATTTATTTGATGGCGCAGATTGGACTGATGGCTGTATTGCTTTAAATAATTCTGATATGAAAGAACTTTGGGATCTAACTGAAGAGGGTACACAAATTCTTATTAGGCCCTGATATTTTTATTATTTAAGTAATAGGATATTATAATTGCAGGTATTCCTAAAGAAGCAGAGATTAAAAATAACTCCAAATATCCAAAACTATCTACTACTAACCCTGAAAACCCAGATAAAAATTTCCCTGGAACTAGCATTAATGAACTAAAGAGCGCATATTGTGTCGCTGTATACTTTGGATCTGTCAAACTTGATAAATAAGCTATAAAAACAGTTCCAGCGAATCCTCCAGTGAAATTATCTAAAGCAATAGTTAATATAAATAGATTCATATCATTACCAAAAATAGATTGGACAACAAACATTAAAGTTGTTGAGGCTATCATTATTGATCCATAAAATAAGGGCTTGCTAACGCCGTATCTCAAAATAATTATCCCACCAATAAATGCACCAATTAATGTCATTGCTATTCCAAAAACTTTTGTAACTGTTGCAATTTCACTTAGAGTAAAACCAATATCTAAATAAAATGGATTTGCCATAACTGCCATTGATAAATCACTTAATCTATAAACACCAATGAAAATTAATATCAAGATTGCATTTTTATACCTTGAAAAGAAATCTCTAATAGGCGCCCAAAATACTGCTGCTATTAGATTACTTGAATTATCAACTTTTAACCTATGTTCATCAGGCTCTGGAGACATTAATGTCGTTATAATTCCAATTAGCATTAAAGACGACATAATTTTATAAGATA
>Ga0222719_10004747_pt1 | contig 11873 bp, 6 predicted proteins | sample C33_34DmetaG_FD_165039 | JGI IMG/M metagenome (GOLD analysis project Ga0222719, IMG submission 165039) | Estuarine water microbial communities from San Francisco Bay, California, United States - C33_34D | ecosystem: Environmental > Aquatic > Marine > Unclassified | place: USA: California...
AGGAAGGGATGGCCATTGGGAGAATCAACGACATTGCCGTGCAGATTGCGGCTCATATTCGGGACAATAATGACGTGACGAGTTATCACAACTCGGTCATTGACAGCGTATTTGATATTCACTTGCCACGAAAGAACACAAAGGTCTCCTTTTATGACGAACGGCGTGTAGCAGCCGCATCCATGGCTGCTTCCAACATGAATGGGATGCGGATGGAAACAGTAGATGAGGGAGCCAATGAGGAAACGAGTGTCGAAACGAGTGGAGAAAGAGGTTCACAACAAGAAGTGAAGAATATCGTGAGTGATGACGAGGAAGATGTGTTTGCTGGAAAGATCGTCAATCCGAAAAGAGCCGACGCCAAGCTTGTTCGACAAACTCTTGTGAGATGGGTCAACTTAGCACATGCTATTGCTGTTGGCGAATTGTATGAGAAGAAGCCGAATGAGTTTTCTTCCTTGGACAGTCTTCGCCGATGCGGTTTATTGACTGATGAAGAGCTTATTCGGTTGGAAAGAACTGGTACAAGCCGATATGTCGCACCGTTTGTTTGGTTTCTTGACTTACTACAAACGCTCAGGGAGACAAATCAATGTGGTGTCAATGATATCACCATCCTTATCATGTCGCCCAACATTACGACAATCAGAGGAGCACTTGCTGATCTGTACATGTACCGAAATGTACCAATTCCATTGTCTTACAGGCAACTTGTAAACTTCACGGTCCGTGCTTACATGCTTATTAACGGAGTGACAGGATGGTTCTCAGTTATCAATGATCCAAAGCCCGATCAGGATGTGACGATGTCGAGCTGGATTTACTTTTTCGTCCTCTCTTTTGGTTTTGAATATTTCCTGTTCGTGGGCTGGTTGAGCCTTGCCGATGCGCTTGGCAACCCATTCCGAACGTGGGCTGATGAATTTGAATGGGAGAATTATGTACGTGGCAACGTTCTCGGCTCTAACACCATGATTAATGAATGGCTAGATGCATCGTCGCCAGAATCTTTGGTCGACAAAGGCAACGAGGAACTTCGTCGTCAGGCGGTCAAAAAATGGCAGCAAGGAACCTTTGGTGGCAATCCAAGGGAATTGAATCTCAAGCGCGCCATGGCTGGCAAACAGTCTGCTATCTATCATGCGCGAAACTTCTTTACGGGTCACTAATACGACATACGACCATATTTCATTGCTAGATTCACCGCTACCTGGGTGTACGAATCGCTCCAGGATATACTAGTAAATCTATGATACATTCCATGCCTTTCGGAGGTGAAGAGTAACTCTAGAGATAGTTCTATGACTAAACCTGCGTATTTTGTGTTGATCGCAAATCGATCGATGTCTCGGCTAAACAAACGTTGTTTCTGGTGGATCTTCCGTATTCTCTTCGTTGTTTTCGACCATGTTTGCGTTTTCACCAACAATACTTGTGTTGGTATTCATCTGTTGCAAACTGAGCCCCCGTGGACGTAAAGCTTCTTCCACGGCAAAATCAATTCCTGTTCGTAGTTTTTGAATATCTTGAAAAGTCTCCTTAGGCAACGTACTGCTCCAGAGGGCGTCGCGGAATCCCATAGGTCTGTCCAAAGTCGCGGGCGGTCTGTAGTTACAGGCACGTCCTCGACTGGTCTGACTTTGATCGAGATCATTTTCATCATCGCCATTTTCAACCATTCTGTCGTGTGGTTGTTCATGCATGGAGACTACAGAAGGCAAATGGCCCGGCAAATACTCCTTGTACGTGTACGTGTAGCTATGAGCGATCGCGAAGCCCACCATTTCAACAACAATACAATAGTCAATTAGACCATATGCAACGTCTTCCGATGACCAATTTCCCAGATCTCCAATAATTCCGTGGGCTCGAAGGTAGAAAATGATGACTCCTTGCCACCAGGTAAAGAAAACAACGCCTTTGATACAGAGAAACTTCCCGAGGGGTCTCCAGTCTACGGGATGCTGTAACTCTTCCTTCACGGCCGAGTACAACATAACGAGGGAGTAGAGTGCATACATGACCGAGATATTCTGAAAGAAAGCAAGGTACGGGTAGGCAACCTTCCAGCTGAATTGTCCTTCTCCGTACACATGAAAACTCTCACAGACGTAGGTTGCAATTGACGCAATGATCTTAAAGACAACGTATTGAAGAACACCGTGTTTGCATTGAAGCAAGAACTCAATTCCAAGCTCCCAAGGCTGCAGTATTAGTTTGAACGGGAAAGGATGGTGCCCCAGTGTATTGTTGTCAGATCGTTTGGACACTAAGATTTGCACGAGAGCATCTTGGCCGCCCAGCAATTCAATGAGGTAATATACAAAAGAAGCAATGACATATGCTTCGTAGAGATCCCTGATGGTGTCGATGTATATCCTTGCATCATGGAATAATAGACTTAGCCAGGACTGCACAGAATACAATGGCACCATCCACAAGATACGGACAACATATTTCTGAACGTCGGGCATGTACCAATGTGTCAGATGTAGATAGACTAGACGGAGCGATAGAATAACAGTTCCGCAGGCCATGACTCCAGCCGAATTAAATGCGGCTTTATCAAGCTTCCGGATACTGAGCGCTCTGTACAACATGATGGGTATGATAACCAGCATTGCCAACAAGGTAAAGTAAGCAAGGTAATCACCCATCCGACGTATCACCTGACGAGCAGCTCGACGATTGTCTGGATGGATCAATGGTCTCCTTCCGACTCCAGGTGAAGGAGGAAGTAAAGCCGAGGTCAAATCATCTTCCAGTAGAGCGCTGTCGTCGCCTCCGCCGGCGTCAATGCGGTTGTCGTGTCCAAGATCTCCGTTCTGGTCGTGTCGATATCCTCCACTACCATTGAGGCCGCCATTGACTTTTGCAATAGCTGATACTTTTTGCGAAACCATGAGATATGTCATAGATGAAGAGGCTCCTGCTGCTGTCCGACTTGCTGAAGATTCTTCTTCGACCGTTTGCTCGTGTTGCGGAAGCAAACTCTCTCCCAAGGCACTCCGACGCTCTGGTTCATCAGTGGATTCCCCCACTTCCTCTCCTGCTTTCTTGCCATTCATGGCTGTGGTCTTTTACCTTGATTTGTTTTCTATCAAGGCACGGCAGGCCGTTGTTCGTAGGAAATGTCTTCGTGAAAGGAGTCTTTGCTCATTGTTCTGCTCCGACCACGAGAAGTGGCACTTGGCACCATACTATCACGAGAGGCGGCTGGACGATTCCTCCCAAGATTCAGAAATTGATCCTTAACCTTAATAATTAAGGTTGCCACGAGCACGACAAGCCGTCATCATTGGCAACCCTATGCCCTATCTCTTGACCAGTGTGGAGGTAGTCCAGCGACCGAAAATAAAGATAGAGTCATACAAAGAATCCATTTCGAGAGTGGGTGATCTAATATAAGTTAAATACAGCTGCATAGCAATCTTGTCTCGCGACCAAGACCTTGCATTTTTGTACTACTTCATGAACTATGATCATCAATCAGTGCGATTGCGAGGCCAGACACGGAAGCCCCATGGCTTCCGTGGAAAACAAATATAATACAAGTTGTGACGAAAACAAATAAAGGGACCGAGGTATAAACTCGTTCAAACGTAGCATAATTGACACGAGAGCACCCTCACTCTCACAAGTCGGGCGCAGAGCTACCCATACCCGGCGGCTTGGGAAGTCCGCAAGCTTGTGGTTTGGGCGCAAAGGTAGACGGGTCGACACCGACGCCGTCGTCATCACCAAAGGGGCTATAGAAGCATGTACAACCACCGTGGCGAAGGTGTGCCCGAGAGACAGAACAGTTTCGGCGAAACAAATTCTGTACTCCTGGCAACAAGAGGTGTTGCTCGAAACTGGACATGGGAGCCGGACTTGCAAATAAGATGGCGGGTCCCGAAGGCGTAGAATCATGTGAGCCTTTGCCGCCTCCAGATTGGGGCGCATGGCGGTTGTGTCGCGAGGAGCGACTGTCTACTTTCTTGGGAAATCGATACGAATCGGCGGGGTGGAAAGAGGGGCAAACATCTCCCAGATGGCATCCTGCAGCACGCCCAACTGCTTGGCAAGTTGTCATCTTATAACGACGAGGATGGTAGGCAAGCTCTTCACGGGAGTGCGCGAACTCACACTTCATTCCTCTGCCACATTCGTGGATGATGATACTTTGTGCTGGAGTCTGTTTGTCTTCAAGGAAAGTAACTGATGGGCACATCTCGTCACTATAAGGGAGAATTGCGGGATTTCGACGAAGCCAGCCGCCATTTATTTCAGCGTGAGCAAAACCGCAGAGTTCGTGGTCATGATCGTATCGCTTTGTACACCATGTAGTGCGAAACTTTCCGACCTCCTCGGGCGTTAACATTCCGAGAGCGTCGAGATGGCCGGGACCTAGAACCTCTGAGAACGGTACTGGGATACCAATATTACCCCAAAGGTAGGGAGCACCCGCAGCCTCCGGTCCAAAGAACAGTCTCCATTCTTGCGACGAGAGCTGCAGGTTTGAAGCGTGGGCTGTGTCGCGAATGAACTCGTTGTGACAACGGAAAACGTCCTCGGCACATCGAACATTCTCGTTGAAACAAAGCATCACGGCCCTCTTATGATCATCGCCATCATTTTCCTTGGAGCCTGGACTTCCCTTTTCTTGAGGCTTACTTCCCAAGTACGGTGAAGACTGTGGCGTTTCTGTTGCGGATCCTGAGCTCTTCTTAGGCTGTGGGTCTGTCTCGGACGCCGATGCATGCAAAATCTCCTCCGTGTCGACACGAACATCGGTCCATGGTTCCGGTAATGTCCTCAACAAGACAGAGTCATCTCTTGCCTCTCTCGAGAATTGAAAACGAAACATCTCTCCATTCTCCTCGGTTCCGTCGGGTCGAGGAATAATGTAATGGAAACAACTGTTTAAGATGATTTGCATACATCGGTTGACTTTTGTGCGTGTGATTGCTCCCGAGTTTATCTTGTCCGACACGCAGGCATGAACGCCAGCCTGAAGCTGTTGACGAGAAAAGAATCCAAACTGCAGTGCCAATTCCCTGCCAACCAACCAAGTAACGAGTGCAACAGCCCGAGACGTGTCGGGCTCGTACAGGCAAGCTTTCTTGCGTAGAAGAGTCTTAAGAACCTCCGAGGATGATCGAGACCCACCAGGGGTTGAAGGACTCGCAGATGGCCCATAAGGACTGTGCTGTGGTTGCCGCAACGGACTGGCTCCTTGTGGGGGCCTCTGTCCGCGTCCGCCACGTGGAGGAGTTGTCGCGCCAGGTGGAATCAGTGCAGGCTGGCCACTATAACCTCCGCCACTTGGCTTTCGCTGGTGCATAGGATATGGGCTGAAGCCACTTTGCTGTGGACGATGCAGCCGATTATCAATAGGAGGGGTCCCTCTGCCTGGGAGAAAGGGTAGCTGTGGTCCATATCGCGCATGGGACGGTCGAGGCTGCCATCGCGGGTCGCCAAGAGCCTGGAACGGACTCCGACCTTGCTCGTTTTCATGTTCACGGCGGAAGCTCGTTACCATCTGTTGTCCCCATGGTGATGCCACCGGTGCTGATTGGCCCATGTAGGCTGGGGGGAGAACTTGTCCCCCAAGTCCATTGTCTTGTTCCATAGCGTACATGTGAGACTGACGTGGTGATGCCTCCCAAGAAGGGACTCGCCTGTGCTGCTGCTGGTTTTGCTGCTGCGCCATGAAAGCACTAGCATCGATTTGACCTCCCTCGCCTCTTAACAAGGACCTTTCCATCGAGTGGAGATCCCCGAGTGAAGCATCGTCTGTCGACGCTGCTGTTGAAACTGTGGAAGGGGTCTCAGCCGCAGCCGGGTTACCAGTTGCCGGGTTTGCTTGTGGGGCATCATCGGAGGCCAGATATAGCGGTACCATAGCAGGACTTCCTACAGTTGCCGAATCAAACGATTGTACGGTTGTATCGTCGTCATCAGCCGCCTCTCGATGCTTGCCTTCGCCAGCCGTACACGACTGATGATCGGAAGAAGCTCCAGTTTCCGATGTCATGTGGGCACCACGACGTTGATCAACGGGTTGTGTAGTGTATCCCATTCTTTGTCTCGGCAGACCGTCTGCCGAGAGTCTTTGGTTGCTGTTGTCGGTGTTAGAGGTAGACACTTCCCAGTGGTTTTGAGTGTTTGAGTTCTGTATTGTGTCAGCAGTGCCACCGTGATTCGTGATGGGTGCTGTCTTAGTACTCGATGTCAAAGAGTCAAGTGATGGGTCTTTATTCACTTCTAGCTGGCCGATTCCCGTCCCGAAACGCGAAAAGTCTTGTGTTTCACGATTCGTGCCTCTCGGGAGCAGGTTGTGATGACCTCTACTCACGTCTGGAAGCAGTCCTTGCAATGATGATGGCGTTTGAATTCCGTTGTCAGCAGTTTTCGAGAGGCCGCGAGAAGAATAATGGGTATTGCTCCAATCAATCGTAGTGCGTTGGTCTTGTGGTTTATGAAGCGAGTTCGCTTGTGTTTGCAGAGTGCTGCTGCTGTCAACACTTTGGGGTGGAAAGAGTGTCGATGAAGAAGAATATTCTATTTGTGACGAGAACTCCGGTATTGACAGCGTTTCGACACCGCTCTCAAACGAATTAACCGTCTGTCCGTAACTCGTCAATCGTGAATCCCTTTCCAAACCGTTCTCTGTCTTTCCAATGGGACCACCTGACGATGCTTCAACCTCGTCCTGGACAAGCTTATCGGCATCGAAGGTATGTATCTTAGGAGATCTGTTCTCCCATGGTCGCTTCGACGTTCGCCCTTCCCGGTCTACCACCTCCGTTGACATTTCGATGGAATGTCACTTGTCAGTTGAGTGGCCACTGACACATAAATTCTGTGCGCTATAAATTGTTCTACTGCCTTTTCTTCTCCCTTTCGAGTCTCTCAACAACTACTGGTAGTAAAGGAGTGGGTAAGCAGGTGCTATTGTCAACAAACTGGAGCTTATGGTGCTTCTCGAGCTCAACAGAGTGTAGTCGTAATGCCTATGTTGGGCAACCTTCTCAATCGTGAACCTTCGGCCAATGGTGTCCAGTGCTACAGTCACGTGCTAAATGTCAGCAAGGCTCGCGCAGACGGACGAATGTCAACCAAGAATTCCGATGTTTTCGGAAAAGCTCGTGCTGAGCCAGCCGGGTGTCTCGGCGGGTCTGACTCACAACCATCACTACCCAGTGGCATATGTTGCACATACAAACGTACAGAGAATTCGAGCGAACGAAGAACCTTTTGACGTCTGACGTATTCCATAAAAATGTCAATTCGTATTTATTGTTTACCTTCGCCAACTCTTTTTTTGTTAAATAATAAATGAACCTTGGCGATAGGTATCTCGTCTGAAAGATGATCAACGATTTAAGCTCACGTTGTTTGGTACCAACGAGAATTCGTGCCTGGATTAGGTAGATAAAAGACGTGGGTCCGGATGATCCCCTCTCGTCCGAAGCTAACTTACTCGAAGCATCACAATGCTATTATTAGTCGCCTTCAGATTTATTGGTGCCCGGCACTACCCTGGTGTCGAGGTTAGGTAGTATAGCATGAAACTTAGGTGACGATAAAACTAGACACCTCGTAGAACTTAATGAGGGCTCTCTCTATGCTACCACGATGCCAGTTTTGGCCGTTATTTCGAGAGACGAGTCAAGTTCCTAGGGTGTTGCTGGCGCTGTTGGGTGTCCTTCTGCCTTTGAGCCGCTTTCTGAGCACTTCGAGCCTTAACTTCTCGGTAGAAACTTTCATACTTGCGGAGGGCGGCGTCCTTCTTCTTTCCCTCCTCTTTTTCTTTCTTCAAGTCGGCGGTAAGCTTTTTGATCAACTGCTCTTGTCGGGTTAGCTGGTCAGATGTAGATGCGCTCCTTGCGAACTGGCTATTTGTGACCGGATTCATGTCTTTCCCTCCCTCGCTCGGATACCCTTTTCGGAATTTTTCAAGAGCTTCCTTCAATGCAGCAAAGCGTTTACCGTACTCTTGCTTGAACCGCTTCATTTCCTCTTTCGCTGACTTAGCCTCACGCCGAGCTGCCTCTGCTTCTTCCACTTCACGTAGAAGAGCCGCATTTTCGTCGCCAAGCGTCTTGATGGTATCCATAAGGCGCATTAGCTGCTTAGTATCAGTTGGTTGCGAATTGGCCGACAGAATGTCTGCACCGGTTCCACTGGCAAGCGAGATTACGGAAGAGTTCAGAGCTTGTGATACAACGCTGGAATTGCCCCACCAACTTGAGTCTAGACTGTGTGGGCCAGTGCGATTCGCCGAAGGTACCGGCTGTGCGGCAGTTTGAGAAATTGGTTTTGCACTTGTGGATTCCAGCACACTCTGTACCCTGTTCGCTCTCGCGCGCATCCCGGCTGTTCCGATACCTGGGCTAGCGTGATTAGGAGTCATTCGAGCTGACGATGCAGTTGGAGCACTCCACTGAGTGGAAGTAGACATGAATGAGTTGGACCCGGGTGGTACTACCATGAAACTACCGTCCACCACGGAATTTCTCATTCGTTGCTGGGTCCTAGCGTCTAGTGAGGCAATGGAGTTGCCCATTTCAAGAGCCATGTCCATGTTTCTTAGTTCCCGCTCCAATTCCATCATATCATCCACTGGATTTGGGCTGTCTCGAGGAACATTTTCGTCTTGCGATCGATTGACAGTTGTGTGTACTGTGGGATTCTCGCCCACGGCTTTTCCTTTGCTGGCTTTTCCAAGAAACACAGAGTCCGAGATGTCGGCTTCTGTTTGGTTTTCTAAAGCTCCACGTAAGGTAGCTCTAAGTCGCTCTTTCTGTGATGTGGTGCCATTCATCTTCTCCGCTTCCGTGAGAGTGGCCAACGGTCGAAGATTTGCAATTCTTCGAAGGGCCAAGGCCGTTCGAGCCTGCGTCTGACATAACAGTAGGAAGGAATTGGCCATGGACGCTATAAGTAGAATAAAGAAAAGGTGAGAGATATAACAAGAGGTCATGTGAGGAGTTCTATGAGTGTTTCGTACCATTGCTGTCTTTCACAAGGAGTGAGGCATCCCGAAAGCATTTCGCGGATGCTACATGTGCATCCAGTGCCTTTTGCATGTTTCCGTCCATCTTGAATCTTGCCGCTTCTGTGGCTAGCCGGTTCGCCTTTTCAGTGAGAGCAAGTATCCTCGTCGACCTGGTCTTTTCAACGTCGCTAGCATCATGCCCATCATCACGGTATTCACCACCTTCCTCGTGGATACGCCCACTCAGCAAGACCGCTAGAATGTCCCCTCGACTGACTTCTGCGTGTCGTGCGGATGGTGCCACGTCTCCGTTCACACCTCCGGTAATTAGAATGTCCACTTCGTCTTCGTCAGTTTCACAGACGTTTACATAAGTGAAGTCGTTCGTGTCGATATCCAACGCCCCTCTTGCTGAGTCATCTACGGTATTTATGTCACTTAATGGAGGTGCCGCCGACGATTGTACGGATGCATCTTGCGATGAAAAAGCCGGAACCTTCTGTGTATGATCTAATCCTCTCGGGGTATTTAATTCATGACCGTATGCTCTGCTATCTGCCGGCAAAGAATGCCCCGTGGTCGATGGTGGACAACTGCGTCCGGAGAGATTCGCACCGTCATTAGTGGTACTTGGAACAGCAGATGCTGGAATAGGGTCATAGCTTGCCTCTGATAACGACATACTACCCTGAGATGATGCAGTGACAAGTGAAGAGGATCCATCATCAATTCTATCGGCGAAATTGCTGCCAGGTCTAGCGTCAACGACATCAGGATTTCTAGTGATATGCCCGGTCGTAACGGATGGAGATTCCACGGCGAAAGGGAGCTCCATACTCCCTTCTTTTCTTCCAAGAACTCAAACAATCGCTAACACTTGTCAGCTAGCAACACCTTTTGATGGAAACTTCGTCTAGTGTCGCTCTATGCCCTCTTCGATTGTAACCATGGTGGTTGTACTGCAACAGAACACCTCGTTTTCGAACGTCACGTCTCACGCTGTCAAGAACATAGATACTCCATAAAGGTGTGGGTTAAATATTCTCTAACGCTTTCGTTTGTTTGTTTTTACGGGTTAAAACACTTTCTGTGTCGTTTAGTGTAGGATACCCTAATTACCCAATCTTACTCTTGAGCCCTCCTTGCCTCGTTGAGTCTCAAGGGTAGAGTATAAGAGAAAATCGTTTTCTTTGAAAGATCTTCTCGCCCAGCCATGGAACAAATTCACTTCTGTCGACTCTGCTCCCAAGCCTGGACTTGTGTGTGTGTGTGTGCATCCTGTCTCCTCACTAATTCACTGGTCGAGTCGGAACAACTTTAGACTCTTGGAAAAGATCCGCAATGACTTTCTCGGTTTTGCAATCATGCCTCATTGTTTTCTTCGTAAAGGCCGTCGATGGACTGACGGCCTTCCTCCCATTCCACCGAACAACCTTGACACATGTTGCACTGCACGCAGCGGGTCGCGGATTCGGAAAGCAAAGTGAAGATCTTCCGCCGAGTACTGGTCCCTCAAAGACGTATGGAGAACAGGCTGGTACTCGACCGATCCGCGACATGATCGACAGCGAGGCGGCGATGCACGACTTTTTCGCCGCTCGAGAAGAATGGACGCCCCTTTTCCGGTTCATAAAGTCTGGTAACTCCTGCCAGGGTACAAGCTTTCTATTAGACGATCCCTCCAATACGTTAGAAATGGAAGACTTTCACGAAACTTCCCAGCCTTGGCGGAAACTTGAGGCTATCCCCAAGGACGAAGACGACAAGCAAGTGGTAGCCGGATTCCTGGATTCGATGCACCAGGCGCTACTGGACATTCCTGTAACTGAGAGTAAGGAGGAAGACGCGAATGACCTTCAATTTCTGGAAGAAGGCAGACGGATGTTAGCTGTCTCGCGTTTTCATGTCCTCCGTGATGTTCAAGGTGGAACTGAGGAATGCTCCGACAAACTCTTCTCTGTCTGTTGGTCAGAACTCATGTTCTTGGCCTCTTCGGCAGAGGCACACACAGGTTCACTTATCTTGCTCCCCGACTACGGTCATCTCGCCGATTTGAGGCGCTTTGCTGACATGAACTTGCTTCGTCCCTTGGAATGGTTGGGCGTGCACGATGATTTCGAGATTGTTTCGCTGGAACGAAAATCGCCGGCCATTCGTCTCTTGTACAAACTCAATGACATGCCTACCACAAAAGAAGTCGAGGCTCGGCAAAATCAAGACTGAAGCAAATTGTTAAATAATTGACTAACAACTAGATCAAGTGCAAGCGATAATCTCTGAGCCAGAATCAAACAATGAAGTCGAGAAACTATGTCAAGATTGTATCTCAAAAGAGTCTGGTTTTATACTAAATTCTATCTGGGTCGTCAAATCGGATCTTTAAGGTATACCGTGAGCTCTAGTAGAGAGAGAGAAAAAAGTGAGAGTCTGCGAGCAACACTGACATGACAACAAACGCGAACCATACCACCGAAATAAGAAGACTAGACGAACACCTACCTAGACCGTCTCTGTGGACTTGACCATCGATATCCGAGGAGGAATACTCTAGTAGACTCGTTTCCAATCGTGTCTCAACGACACCCTGTTTTGCCAGTTCTTCCATGTAGTCCCGATACTCGTGCAGTCCATGAAATACGACATTGTCAGCGCACACGAATGAATGCTGTTGAATGAGACGCGCTGACTCGAGTTCCTTGACATCGGGTAGATATCGATCCTTGACATGATCCAAAAACAAAAAGTCAATAACGGGTACATTCGTCTTGTCGTTAGCTTTGGTTTTTAGCGTTGAACTGAGTAAGTTGGACAGAATTGTCGATTGTCGTTCATCAAAGCATAGCAATGTAACGTAAGACGAGATTCCTGCTAGTTCGATCATTTCTTG
>Ga0222719_10004749_pt1 | contig 11872 bp, 4 predicted proteins | sample C33_34DmetaG_FD_165039 | JGI IMG/M metagenome (GOLD analysis project Ga0222719, IMG submission 165039) | Estuarine water microbial communities from San Francisco Bay, California, United States - C33_34D | ecosystem: Environmental > Aquatic > Marine > Unclassified | place: USA: California...
AAATTAGTGTGACGTTTGTAGGTGGACCTGAAGAAAGACACCTCGGGCTGACCGACGAGGTGCACATCCTGGGCTCCGACGGCTACGAGTTGGGCAATACCACCAGACATTTTATAATATAGTGAGAGTTTATTTTTAAGCTGGGAAGTTCATAGAACTTCACTGGTTAGATACCATACTTCGACGAATTTGAGAGATTCGTGGGAGAACGGGGGACAAGTCCTACGGACTTGGAACTTAGACCACATTCGCGGGCCAAATTGGTGGTGTGGGCCAAGTGACGAGTAATCTGTATTGGTTTTCTGGGTCTATAGACATACCCGTTACTGGTAAATCTCTAAGAGCTTGGCGATATCTTACCCACGCCTGTTTGATTTCATCGGAAGGAAATGGGTAATCAGAAACCATTAAATAATCTGTTTTCTCTAACCGTATATTACGATTTGAAAGTACCTTTTTACGATCTTTTACTACAATATTATCTCTAACTTCTTTTGGTTCGGCGTTAATGAGCTCCATCACTTTGGCTTCAAATACTTCTTTGGATGGAATTTCTACTGGAATTTCTTTGGTGTATGTACCGTATTGGTTTAAAACATAACCAGACTTATCACTCAATTCTTCGTACGCTGTAGCATCTATAGTTACCGAATCGGGTTGTACCATTATGTCTTCGTAATATTGACCCGATCTCGATCCCCTCATTTGCGCTTTAGGAACTAATTCATAAAGTGCTCGTTTATTATATTCCCTGAAGTTCATATAGTATTTTACGCTATTTTAAATCCTGAGAAATTACATCTTAAAAAAGTCAGTGACGATGATGACGAGACATTTTCTAAACGTACGTTTACGGTTGAACCTGCATCTAATAGTAGAATATCACTTATACTCCAACAATCTTCTAACCCAGAGCGTGTACTGAATTCAGGATTAAATAACATATAAGCATTCGTCGACGATGTGCGGTTCACAAACGCTCCACCAGTTTCCCAACCACCACCACCACCTGAATTACCTGCAGTCTGAAATTGCACATACATAGAATCGTCGCCGCCGCCTCCATTATCTATTGAAAAACTGAAATTTACCATGTAAACTCCTTTCTCTGGAGCTGTATACGTTCCAGTTGTTGGATTGAAATTGTGGCCAGTACCTCTATCGGCGATTGATCCTGAGATTCCCGTTTCCCAGTTCTGACTGAAGCTGGCAAGGGTTGAAAATCCACCGACAGGTCCATCTGTAGCACTATTATAGATGACATCGTTTATATCCGCGGAAGAATTCCTCCAGTATGACCATCCAGGGCTATTTGAACTGATAGTTCCACTCACTTTCAAGTTCCCCCTCACATCCAACTGAGCTTCAGGGACTTTCCCGATCCCGACGGCCGTGTCGCTGATGACCATGGACCGCCCGGTTCGGCCCAAGTTGTAGAGTTTGCGGACCTCTGAGGGTTCGAGGACGGTATTGTAGATTTTATAATTTGACATTAGACCATCAAACCAATTTCCAGCATAACCATCCGACTGTCTACCTATGAATAAATTATCATTAGCATCTAAATTCAACGTACCACTAGTAACCGTTCCTGTGACAGTTGTGGGTTGTTCCACACCATCGACGTACATTTTTTGATTTGATGAAGATATTGTACCTGCATTCGTCGTTAAAACGATATGATACCATCTACCAGCTACAAAGTTTATAGTTCCATTGGGTACGATCAGTGAATCTGTATTCTGGTTGGAATATTGTAATTCTCTTGTAGTAGCGGATGTACCAGCATAAAGATAAAGTACCGAGTTTTTACCTGTCGCAGTTGATCCTATACCCATAAGAGCTTGCCCATTAGCATTGGCGTCGTCTAGTTTTATCCACACTGATAAGCTATGAGCCCATGGTCCGGTTGTAGTATTTAAAGTTGCCTGAATATGATCACCGTTATTAGTTCCGTTTGTTCCAGGTACAAACCTAAACGCCTTATCCCCCGGGGAATAAGAGGCACCGTTCACAAACGTCCCATGATTCCCCTGTCCCGAGATATCTGTAGGTGAGGAGTTCACGGTGGTATCGAAATCTAGCACCAACTTCTCGGGTCTCGGGGTTTCCGTATCCACGTCGTACCGCGAAACGCGGGGCACATCGAGGGACCTCGTGAGGCTCAGCGAACCCTTATCGAGGGTCGTGGGTCCGGGGGTGCCGAAGAATTGGAGATCACGAATACTCACACCATTGGTCGCGTCTGCGGTATGACGCCTCGTTATCACAATAGCAAAATATTTATACGGACGGGGATCTGTAATATATGCTACGTATGGGGTATCGTCATCCGCAGGTCGATCGGTGACATTATGGATCGCCGTCCATTCATCCGTTGGGTTACACTTTGCATAATAAACACCTCTGTCCCATACATGACTCCCATTGATTTGTTGCCAAAACTTTATCTGTTTTAGGACGATTTCATACGGCATCTCTAAAACTATGTAGGCACCCTTGACAGTTTCTGGTGCTAGTCGTGTTGAACCACTATAGTCACCAGTACCACTGTATTCACTCAAACCATCCGAATACCACACGGAGTTCGTCGCGGTGTCATCAAAGGCCTTCCATGCGGGATAAGATGCGTGTGGTTGGAAGCCATATGCTTTAAAAACACCATGCCCCTCGATATATGTACTAGTGTTTGTCATCCCCCTAGGAGGATATTCTTGAATCCGCTCATCTCCCGCGAGTTCCAATTGCCCCGAGGGTTCGGTGACCCCCACGCCCAAGTGTCCCTTGTACAGGGTCACTTGGGACTTGGACCCCAAGAAATAGTCTTTTTGGTAATCGTAGAGTTCCTTCACTTGGTCGGCGTTCAGGGCCTTGGAGTAGAGACGGAAGTTCGCGATGGAGCCTTTTACCTGTTGATCGGGTGTCGATTGACCAGAACCACCTATTGTCAAAAATGGATTAGCCCCAATCACTTGCGTTCCACTGGCGTTCCATGGAACTTGTGGAACAAGTACACCATTTATGTAAATTTTTTGTGTTTCGTTTCCTGTATTACCAGGTGTTTTAGTTACTGTGATGTGATACCAATTATCAGAGACTATAGGATTTGAAGTTTTGATACCACGTGCACCAGATGAATGATATACTATACCGTCGGGTCCTACCCCCAACTCGTTTATTGTCCCTATACTGTATTGACCCGACGCGTTAATAACTAAAACGCTATTAAAATCTGATCCACTACTTCTAGTAAATGAGAGTTCATTAAAATAAACCCATACAGATTGTGTCAGATTTGGATCATTCTCAAATACAGAGGGTAATGTGGAGGTGCGTATATAATCTCCACTCCCATCAAAAGTAAACGCCTTATACATAGTGTCGAAACCAACACCACCGTTTAAGGTTCCGTTATTTGTGTTAGGTGAAATATCAGTAACAGTCGTCTCCGATCCCGAGTAACTCGAGGTCTCCCGCCCATCATAGTAGACCTCCAACTGGGTCCCCGTGGTCGCCGGCACGTTGTACACGGACTTTAGGGTGGTGTCTAGGGAGCCACTGCCTTCTTCGTAGCCGTAGTATTGTAATTCTAGAATCATCACACTAGTCGTTGTTCCACCACTTGGTCCAGAATCATTGAAAACAGTGTGTACTTGAATAGCGATATACTGGTACGTATTAGTACCTACTAAATTGAATTTTTGATAATAGATGGACGATGGAATACTTCCATAAGAAAATGTTCCTATTTCTGTCCAAGAACTCCCATCATTCGAACCGTAAAATTTACCCGTTTTTGGGTGTCGGGGTGCGGAGCTGTTCACATCTCGTGTTTTGATATTCGCATACAATGGTTTAATAGCCTTAGGCAGTTTCATAATTAAATATGAACCGTCCACCCCATTTAGTGTATCTTCGCTTGTAGCATCTCCGTTACTGTCATAGGTTGCAGGTGTTTGTCGCGACAACCAAATTGAGCTCTCATTATCATCAAAAGTGTGGTCTCCATTATATGTACCGGATGAATCCCATCTACTACTCATAGTGATTTCGTAACCATTCCACGACTGTGTGAGACCAGTGAAAGGAGTAGTGACACTCACTGGTACAAGACCTGTCCCGGGACTTAAAACCTCCGGATACTTCCGCAGGGGTCGATCGTGGGGTCCCGTGTATTCGGTCACCACGTTGGAACCTACGAGGACCGCGGCGGGGTTCGTATAGAAGGTGTTCCCGGTGACAGTGAGGTTATTGGAGACGAGAAGGTTTTCCGTGACGGTGAGGTCATCCGAGATGACGGCATTCCCCGTGACAGTGAGGTTCGAGGAAACTGTGGCATTCCCCGTAACTGTGAGGTCCCTACCCACTGTGATGTTTGCGGTTGTCGTGAAAGCCGTGGTCGCGTTGTCGAATTGAAGTGTATTTGTAGTGGCATTCCCCGTATCCGATACACGCTGGAGACCGTGGGAGGGGTCGACCGTGATCCCACCGATGGTTATTCCCTGTGCGTACACGTTACCCGTTCGGAGACGTAAATGTGCGTCTTCAATATTCAGGTACGTGTTCTGATTATTGATCGACATCTAATATAGCGTAAGAAATGATTTACGTGTTATTAGGTGTGGTTATTCAGAGACCACATTCGAGGTCTCTTCTTCCGTGGTCGCGTTCGACGTCTCTTCCTCCACGACAACATTCGAGCTCTCCTCCTCTACGACCACATTCGAGGTCTCTTCCTCGACGACTTCATCGGGTCGTACGGGCCAAACAGGGTTCGCTGGGTCCTCTGTCAATGTGGGAAGGTCGCGGAGGGCTTGGCGGTACTCAATCCACTCCGTTTGTTTCGCGGGAGATGCGTGGGGCCAATCGGGGAGAGCGTACTTATCCGTTTTAGCGAGGAGAACGTCGCGTTCTTTGCGGAGTTCCTTGAGGGGTTGGGCCGCTACGTATTCATTCCATTTTTCAGTTAATTCTTCGAGGGATGGTTTTGGGAGAGAGTTCTCCTCAGCCCAGACTAACCCTTCATACTTTTCACCATTGAGAGACCATACTTGTCCCTTGTAATAGTTGGATAGAATCAAAGGTATATCCATTTACTTTTACACCAGAAATTTATTGACACACCTCTCTGGCAGTTATAGAACTTAGTGTGCGTGCCCAATACGTACCATTATCGGATCCATTTCCATCAGCATGACCCCTGTTTACATAAACATAATAAGTACTATGATATGTCCACGCCTGGATCTGATAGGTTATTGGTTCTGTGCCACCTACGGCATCATAATATTCAAATGATTGACTATCCGGCTCCCCACCTCCGTTGTGTGATGTTGTAGCCTTACCCCGCCCATCTGTATTTGCCTCGGGACCCACTGGTGCTTCTATGTTAGTGGTGACCCCTCCTTGTTTTCTTTGTATCCTAAGGTAAGCACGGCCGTAAGCACCTGTAGATACGGTATAAGAAACCAGTATCTTACTATTCGCAAATTTTGGGTGTATTGTTACCGCTAACCCCGGGACATCATTACCAGGTGAAAGGGGGTGGTTACCAGCACCATTTGTAGAAAATGTATCTGTTTTTATAGACTGTTCAACCTGAACAATCGTCCCTGGTGAATACAAAGGTGCCGCGATGTGAAGAGGTTGGGGGTTCGCTACACTCCCATTGCGACCCATATCGTAGAGGGTCTTGATCTCTTCGGCGGTGAGGGCCGTGTCGTAATATTTTATAGATGAAACATTCCCCTTAAATTCTTCGGCCGTAGAATGAGTATCTTGAATGGAACCTATAATTAACCAATGATCGGTACCAACATTCAATGTACCTGTACCACCACCATGTGAAAGTGTTTTCTTTTCACCGTTGATGTATATTTCAAGTATATCTGGAAGTGTTGTAGCATTGAGAGTTCCACTTCCCTTTTTAATCGCGACGACATGATACCACTGACCAGCACTGATAGCATTTAATACGGCTCCACCGATCTGTTGTCCAGATGAATACGCATATCCAAACCCGAGTTGGAGTTCGTTAGTATTGAGAGCTAAAGTTAAACCCACACCCACAGCATATGCTGATATCTGACTCATTATAATCTGATTTGCATCAGTTACATTATCAGCATTGAACCAAATTGAATAACTAACATTCGTCACGTCACCCGATTTTCCGGGAATACCTTGAGCGAGGAAAATATCTTGTGATGTTCCTACCCGAATTGATTTGTCGGTTGCGTCGTATGTAGCATCTCTGAGTATCGCATCCAACCCCCTCCCACTCGTATCCCGCACAGCCCCCTCAAAGGTGGGGTTCGTCGAGGTGTTGTATTCCACCACGAGCCGGTCCCGACGGGGTGTATCGTCCGCGTCGAGAGCCGGCCCAATTCGGGGAACGTTGAGGTTCTTGGTGAGGGTCAGTTGGCCATCGTGGAGGACGGATTGACCCTGTTGAACAATACCGGAAAATTCCATATTTGAAAGGGTGGGGTATCCATCTTGAGCGGGTGCTTGTGTGATGATAATTGCGTAATATTTGTAGTATGTATCATTCTCGAAATGAAATGTTTTACTCTCACCAACACCACCGGTTTGCCATACCAAATTACTTTGTTCGGTCAACTTTGTCCATACACCATCAAACTTATTTGCAGCGGCTATGATAAACCCTTTCGTATATTGTCCAGCACTTCTAACACGCATGCGTATGATATCATTTATTTTGATAGGATTCGGAGACTCTAAGACTGTCCAGTCACCCGATATACCACCTATCGATTTACCACCAGTATACTCGCCATTCGCACCTCCGAAGTAACTCTTACCAGTGCCTGTATCTCGTTCACCGTGATACGTGTAGTTCCATGTGTTTTGGTTGTCGTCAAATATATACCAAGAATTACCCCTATACAACCCAGTATCTTCGTCTGGACTCATATGAACACAAAACTCCCCATACCCCTCTATATGTGTCTTGTATCCAACTAAAGGTTTTGGTGGCCATCGGGGTTCGAATGTATTCGGTTCATCCAACACCGCCAACCTTCCTTCAGGTTCCGTCGTGCCTATACCGAGGCGACCTTTCTGTAAAGTCATCGAGGATTTGGCCCTCCCGAACGCATCCTTTTGGGCATCCCAAATCTCGAGGGCTTGGTCCTCCCCCACGAACTTATCGTAGACCCTAAAGTTCGCCACCTTGTCGATGTTTCCACCACCGATCTGGATGGGGATGGAGGAGTTCTCTTCTGTGCCGAAGAGTTTAGTATTCCCGACTTTAAGGATCCCACCCGCACCTTCCAAATTTTTCACGAGAAGCATGTAATATTTATACGCAGAGGGGGTTCCTTCTGAGAATGACACCACGTCCTCAGTGCCATTGCTAGACCCTCCTGGCATATCAGCATCAGGCTCGTTGTGAATAAGAACCCATGTCGAGTTGTCATTACTACCTAAAAGAACGTACGTTTTCAATTGATATTGTGGATGTAAAAATTGTGTTGTGACAAAACGTGATAACGTTATTTTTCTTGGAAGTTGTAATTTCATCCAATGTCCGGTGTGTTGTGTAGACTCAATGTCAGTGATAGTGTCTCCACCTATCGCCCCATACGTACCACTCGTCGAAAATGTATCGCTTGCAGTGGTCCACACTGTCGATGAACCACCTTCAGCAAACACATTATATACGTCGGTACCATTGTTTGTCGTAACCACATACCCTCTCTGTGCGTACCCAGTCATCGCAATGTGCGGATACTTCAAGACATTCGTGGGATCGGGAAGGCGGACCAGGTCATTCTCGCGGTGGCCGTAGAAGCTGATATTAGCAAACAGAACTTCACCACCGGTTCCGTGTATAGCAGATGTGAGCACTACATAATATTTATAAGAGCGATCCGCATTAATGACTAGATCATGATACACATCCTCCGTCGATGGTCCATTCGTTACAGATTTGAGTAAGGTCCAAGTTGTATCGTCATTACTACCCAAAATAACAAAATTTTTCGCCATGAAAGCGTCATAAGTACATAAGTAATAAAGATAGTCTAACTTGAGTTTATGTGGCATTTCCATTTTAATCCACTCACCAGAATGTTGTCCACCGTTTGTATCTGTAAACTGAACACTTGTGCCAGTCCAATTATAATTTCCTCCTGTTGTCTCATATGTGTCGGCTAGAGACTGCCAAAAGGTTCCAGTGACGTCGGACCCAGTGACCACTGGGGCATCATTGAATGCCTTCCATGCAATGCGAGTATCATTATGTTCACTACTCGCACTCACCACATACCCACCCTGTGAGTACCCCGTCATCGCGAAGGGTGGGTACTCTCCGAAGGTATCTTCGGCTTGGTCCTCGGCCACCTTACGTCCATCGAGGTAGGTGACTCGGGAGCCACCTTCACCTTGGTACGCGTAGGTTAGGTTGTGCCACGTGTTCGATTGGAGATCCAAGTTCACAGAATCCAACTTTTCTTGGTCCGAAATGGAAAAGACACACGTGTTTGCGGTATTAGCTTCCAAGTTGGAAGAATTGAACCACACGGAGACCGCGTGGGGTTGGTCACCTTCTAAAAAGGTATTGGCCTCTACGGCGAGGTTAGATGTGAGCGTTCCGTCGAGGGTCCAGTACTTACCGTCCGTGACGTACGTCGATTGGTTCCCCGAAGGATCGGGACCACCCGAAATCTGGTTCGTCCCTACCCCCGTCGCACCATCGACGAGGACTTGGACACCCGTCGTTTGTGGGTTATTGAAGCGGGACATGAAAGTCGTATCAACCGAATGGTCACCCGCGGGTGGGTCTTCTTCGTAGCCGTAGTATTCGATTTCGTCTATCCACACTGTGTCATTTCCATTAGGAATAGTTTCCGTGAGAAATGCGATATATTTATAAGCAACGGTCGAACCGATATTTAAAGTATTCTTATTTTGATTTGGTATACTCGTCAAATCTTTTATGATTACCCACGACGAATCATCATCACTTCCGAGGAGTTTCCCAGTCAGTGGTCTACGACCCGAATTTAAATCAGCTTCGATATACATCGTTTCGACCTTTATTTTGTGTGGTAATTCCAATTTTATCCATTCACCATCGTAACCACCTATTCCACGACCTCCTTGATACACATTTGTACCAGAATTCCACGAACTACTCGCACATATCCAACCAGTTGTGTGATCTCCGTTAAATGCTCGATAAGGAACACGTCCGTTTGTGGGGTGGGTACTACTCGCAGTGATTGTGTAACCCGCTTGTTTGAAAATTAAACCACCAACTGTCCCCCCTTCACCCATATCCATCTTGGACGTGTCGTCAAAAACAATCTCCGGATACTTTTTTAAGGTTGGCGCGACCCGCCCGTGAGGTCCCGAAACGTCCGTGATCACGTTGGAATTGTGCTGGATCCCTTTCGTTTGGATCCGGCCTGTGGTCGTGTCGATCATCGTGTTCGATGTCCCGACAAACGTAACCGCGTTCGCATACCGAATCTCGAGGTTATCCACCGTCTGTTCCAAAGACATATCTATTATGAAGGGAGGTTTTTTTAAAGGTGAGAAAAGTCCGTAGGACGGGGCAAGTGCTTCGCACTTGGAACTCTTCTTTCTTGCAAAGTGGGTTGCACTTTGGAGGAAATGTATTATTAAGCAATAGCGGTAATCTTTATAGTCGGTCGAACGAGAATATCATCACCACTTCCATCCCAGTGATTCGTTTTATGTAATCGTGCATCGAAAGAACCACTAAATATTCGGGCGGAAAAATCAATCGTTCTTGGACTGTTCCATGTTGCTACCTGCCCACCCGCAATGTTATCACTCGTAACTTCACCTATAGATATACACATATGATTATATATCCAAATTTGTGGATCCGTCCCTATGTTGTCTGTCTGATGTCTAAAAGTATGCCTCGCGTCATTCACTTGTGAACCATCAACTCTTCCCGCGACGTGTAGAATTGGTGAATCATCTATTCTTCTCAAAAAAAACCAAAACTCGTATATGACCCTGGTAGTTCCGGGTGGTGGAGTGTAATCGAAATTACTTCCATTGATTCTCGTGTGTGTACTCGTCAAATCTTGTATATCGCCAACATTAGGTAATAAATATGTGCCGGATTGAACCTTAACGTATCTTCCATTCGCTTTCCCCTGTATCGTCTCGATAATTTCACCTGGGTTATATTCTCTCGTAATTCGACCTCTCACATCCAAAGCCGCCCTCGGCTCCGACGTCCCAATACCAAGTCGCCCCGCTTTGAGGGTCATGGACAAGTCCCCGTGCCCGAAATACTCCTTCTGGTAGGCGTAGAGTTGCCAAATCTCATCGGAGGTCAGGACCCGGTTGAAGAGGCGGAAGTTGGCGATGGAACCTGGGAATAGACGAGCAGTTTCCACAGTTCCAGATGCATTTGCTCTACTACCTATAAATAACGGAGGATTTGTTGGTATCGCAAACGTTGTTCCAGCTACTGTATCTACCAGCTTACCATTAACATATAAATGGGTATCATTACCACTGGTAAAATCTGCCACGACGTGATACCATTCACCAGTTGTAACTTCAGAAAATTTAGCATCTGCTAATCCTTTTACGTTTGCACCTATTACATTATCGCCAGTAATAGCTATACCAATTGCTCTACCATCACCACTCGCCCAGTCACCTAGGCCAAAAAATGTATTTACAGTCGAATCTAATGTGTTTACTTTTATCCAACCCGCCATGGTATACTGAGTTGAAGAAAGTCCTGTTAATGTGCTTGTTATATAGTCGTCCGTTCCATCGAACACAAAAGAATTGACACCACCAGTCGTATCCAATGTGGGTGAATGTCCCGAGACGGCTCCGGTATTCGTATTCGGGGAAAGATCCGTCACGGTGTTCGGCATCGTTGCCAAATCCTTAGCATCATAGTAGACCTCCAACCAATCCGTGTTGGGCACGTTGGGGACAGACTTGACCACCACGTCAGTTCCGTGAGCCTCGGGGTCGTATTCGGGGATGCCGTATAGTTTCCATTCATACATAGAAGGTGCGTGATGTCCATTTGTTTTAACAACGATCATCGCGTATTTCGAATAGTATTTGGTATTACTTTCATCTGTATGAAATTGTGGAGATTCTAAAGGTCTATTGTCTCCAGGATGGACAATCGAGTTGATGAAAGATGAAACTCTTTCCCATGTAGAGGTAGTTGTGTTGTAGCCATAAATTACCCCTTCATATGGGGTATGGTAATGTATACCAGTGATTGTAAAGTATACTAATTTCATCTTCTCTGGAATTTCTACAGAAATCCAGTCACCTGCTTCGGAACCGGTGAATAAATACGTAGAAGCAGCGGCGGTAGGTGAAGAAGGTGTCCCCGAGCTTGAATTATCTGTGTACCTGTCATTGTTAGTTCTCCATCTATAATTTGTATTAATATGTGCATTATTATCGAACGCTTCCCATGCATTATGACCCGATTGTTGATCACTAACGTCTACTACATATCCGGTAGGAGTAGAGGCACTCGTCATAGCCACCCTCGGATACTTGATGAGTTTCTTTGAGCGGGGAAACTCTGTGACCACGTTGGAGTTGAGTTTGATGGAAGCTGTATTAGAGGTGTGAAGCATGTTTACGTTTGAGACCACGTTCAGGTCTGAGACATTTCCAGTGATAAGCGCATTCCCCACCACATGTAAATTAGACGTAGGTCCACCAACACCAACACCGACCCCGAGACTTCCTGTGGTTGTATCGATTACCGTGTTTGACGAAGCCCCGACGAAGGTCACCTTATCGACACTCTTGAAATCGAGCGTGCCTTGGGGTGTCGCGATGGGCATCGTATCTACTATTTGGGTAGGTTTTT
>Ga0222719_10004751_pt1 | contig 11871 bp, 25 predicted proteins | sample C33_34DmetaG_FD_165039 | JGI IMG/M metagenome (GOLD analysis project Ga0222719, IMG submission 165039) | Estuarine water microbial communities from San Francisco Bay, California, United States - C33_34D | ecosystem: Environmental > Aquatic > Marine > Unclassified | place: USA: California...
AGTCGATTAAGTAGCTCTGCGGTTTTGTCAGTAACGACGATGTGGTGCCGCTCTGCAAAATACTGCCGTTGGCTCTGTACACACATGACAACATCCTCCTGTTGCCCTGCTATTATAGCACATAGGCAATCAATTATAGGAAACCATCACGTAGTCGGGGTTCTGCTCTTTCTTGCGTATCTCTTCGCGGTAGTGCTTCGCTATCTCGTCCCTGACCGCTTTATTCTCTTTCAGTATGCCTCTGCACTTCTCAGTCAGTAGCTCTAAATGCCCTGCGCCTAGCTCTGTCTCTAGCCACCCGCTGAAAGCTAACGGATTTTCAGTCATGACTCGGTGATGGTGGTGGCACAGCGTGACTGCGTTATCCATTGAGTAACGGACAATCTTGCGTCGTCTGCCGTAAATATGTGCGCACTCTAGCGACTGGTCAGTGCCGCAGACAAGGCAAGCACCATCTCGAAGCCTTACGGCCTTGCTAAACCAGATATCAGCGTTGGTTCGCTTTATCGCCATAGTACGTCTCTTTGGTAAATTGTCGCTCGCGCAAGATGGCTTTCTCCCAGTTTCCGCAATCGCAAAACCAGCCTCTTAGCTTGCCGTTGTCACCTGTGAATTGTGGCCTCATGCTTGTACCGCAGTCAGTGCATTTCACTGGGTAGCCTCCAGTCTTCGATATTTGCGAGCAAAGCCGTGAGCCAAGAAGTAGTAAACGACTCAATATCCACATCTATCGTAATCCCCTCGGGACAGGCTACGTCGATATAAACGTCAGTCATGTCGTCATTGCGTGTATTTGTTGTTGCCGCTGTAATCGCATCGACCCTACACACCACTTGCCCGCCGTCAGGCAATGGCATGGACAATATCGGCATTTTAGTGGTCAAAGTCGTGGCCTTATAGTCGTGCGGTGGACTTCGCCCTCTAGCTTATCGTAGGTAATCACTTTAGCGCCACGCATTGAATACCAACCACCGCGAGCCTCGTAGCTTGAGCGTCCAGTAAGCGATGGATGGAGTTCTGCAACAGCGCCCGCATCTTCCACTATCCGCTCATGGTGGAGATGACCTGAGTGTATATACACGCCCGCCGACGCTTGCCCCCACATCTCGCGGAATCGTGGCTCGCTTGCAAATAGCTTGTGCAGGTTAGCCAGCTTCATCTTGTGGCCGTGGTGAAAGCCAAGCATACAGTTGCCGTGCAGATAGGCATAATACGGGAATGGGTTGTCGATAACCTCAACGCGGCTACCCTCGAAAAGGTGCTTGATGTACTTGCGGAGCCAGACGCTAGAACTAATGTCGTGATTACCCTCTGCAACCACCACTACAACTCGCTCAAATCGCTTGAGCATCATTTTAACGGCCTCTCTGACTATCGACATAGATACGTCAACAATCTTCGTGTAGCGCGTGTCAGCGTCCAGTACATGGCCGCCACCGCTTGTGACTGGCTGTAAGTTGATACCGTCAAAGTGGATGAAGTCGCCTAATATGTTAAGCATACCCGTCTTAGAGTTAGGACAAGCGGCGAGCATGTCGTGCATAGCATTCAGAAATATATCTGCCGCTATTTTGGTGTCGAAGTTGTCGCCCGTCTCAGCTTCCCAGCAAGCAGAGCCAACGTGAAAGTCGGTAATCGTCAACAGTGAAAGCAAACGGTCATCACTGACCTTTGGCGGCTTTGTCGGCTTAAATGGCTTGACCAACTCTAGGCTGTTTTCCATGCGCTCAATGAGTAGCTCTAGTTGCCGCTCTTTGTCGCTTAGGCTCTTTACCCATTGACCGACAGGCTTGCCCTCGTCGTTATAGTAGGTCGAGACACCCTTAACCGTAAAGCCGTCAGGTACAGGATGCGTGTAGTCATGCTCGGGGCTATACCCTTGTTTTGCGGCTACTGCCTGCACTGCTTGTATGTGAGTGACTACAGTACTACGAACTAACCCCAACTCTTTCGCGATGACTCGCTGGCTTTTGCCTTGCTCTACTCGGCTGATTACTTCTCTCTGCCTTTCGGTTTTGCAAAACTGTAATAGGCTCATGCCTACCCCCCCAGTTTGCTGTACTCCGAATTCTGAGGCTTGGTGAGCTTGACCCCCAAGTCAATGCACCACGCCTCTACTTGTGTCATGAAGTATAGCATTTCTCCCCTGTCTAGCGTCGAAGTGCGCCGAACCTGCGCAGGTATGGTCGTGTTTGAGATTTCGAGGTCTTCTGTGCCAAGGAATTTGTACTTCACCATCATCTTGATGTCTTCTTCAGTACCAGTAAAACCGCCTTTCTTTTTAAAGTGCCTAAGCATGTCACGACACCACACATGAAAAAGGTCGTTTTGACTTAGTGAGCGGCGTGGCTTGTACTCCTTCACCTGCCACGAAACGGGCTTGTCCCAGCACCACTCCGTTTCAAGAAATTTCTTGAAAGCCTCCATGCGGTCTTTGATTTCAATCGGGTCTTTGATTAGCCAGAACTCACCCATCACGCAGTCACCCTCTCACCCTCAAACGTCACGTACTGCCCGTACTTCTCTAAGCATGACTGCCTAAAGCGTTCGCTCTTCATGAAGTCGTGGGTCAGGTCGTCTAACTGAGTCCACTGCTTCATCGGCTTCTTACCACTCTGCTCGTACTCTTTTTGTGCAAATGGACTGCCGCCCTTTTGGTTTGCCCTTGACAGCCATGAGTTGACGAAGCGAGGCATACCCCGCTCTGTCTTGCGCTTTGGCTCATTAGAGTCGAGCCATACCGTCATCACGTTAAGCTCTGCAAATACATCGACCTCGGGATAAGCGTGTTGCCAGCTTAGTATCTGCTCATCTGTGGGTTGCCAGTCTGTGCCGTCTTTGCAAATCATAGTTGTGCCATCCTTGCCCAGCTTTTAAACAAGTGGTCAACGTGACCCCTGTTCGACTCCATATCTTCCCATTTCCCGAGTCGGTAAAGGCGCATTTTGTAGACATCCATCGTCTGCGAGTTACCCCATAAGACGTATGCAACAACCTTGTCACTTAGTCTGGTAAGGTTTTGCAATAGAATGTGCTGACCTGTTGTTAGCGTACCGCCTACGCCTTTCCATTCAACGACTAAAAAGTTGCCTTTAATCTCAACGATGCCGTCAATATCGCCCATGCTCATGTTCTTAGGGAAGCAATCATGGAAGTCCCAAAGCCTTGGCTCTACCTTGTCGAGGTAACAGCCCTTGTCTATGCACTTCCAGCGCATCTTGTAGTCATCAGCAGTCTTATTTGTCATTTAGCTTTGCCTCCAACTTTTGTTCTAACAACTCAGCCGCCTTAAATTTTTTTGCTTTTTTTAAAGCCTCGATTGCTTTCTCGAGCTTTGCTTTGCTTGCTGTGTTAAGTTGCGCCTCTTGCAACTCTTCTTTGCCTTCTTGTCGGCAGTTTTTACAGCAAAAATGATTGCCTGCATGGTCAGTGTTTTGCATTCTCAAGCGTGCGTGACTCGCTGACAATACTTTTAGCGGCAACTTTGCTTTGTAGCCACACTTGTGACAAGTCACCTCGTGATATTTCCTACGAGCTTCGTAGTCCTGTCGCGTCTGCCTACGTTTTGGTGCTATAAGCGTTTTGTTGCCCACCACATAACCTAGAACTGGTGGAATTTTACTCATTACCCTTCTCCTTTTTTTTGACAATAGGGGTCATTAGAGGCGGTTGTTGCCCTATACAAGTATCTAGCTAGTCCGTCATCCCTACAGTATCAGTGCAGATTCATTTACGGCTCTGCCAAACCGCGCCCTTACTACATGGCAACATAACCACTGTTCGTCCCCGCCTCTAAAGGTCGTAGGAATGATTCGGCTTTCTTGAGCGACTGCACCTGAGACAGCACTATTTGACTAGGCTCGACTAGGCACTCATTTGAATGGGATAGGTGAGATAGGTGTACAGACAGCTAGATTGCTGTACAATTCTTCCTATCCTCTGAGTGCAATCTAAGGATGCCACATGCGCTAACCCTTCCGCAAGTGGTTTGGCCCCGTTTCCTCAACGGGGCTTTTTTTTACCTACTCAATCCTCCAAACTCTTAAGTTTCCAAGCTCATCAACAGTGCGCGATTTGCCTTTCATGCCAAAACGTCGCAATCCACGAAGCGTTTCAATGCGTATTTTTTTTACGTCCCAAGACTTGCAAAATGACTTTGCTATTTCATCAGTGAGCAAAACGCTATCGCCAATCTCCATGTTTTTGACAAACTCCCACTTGTATCCGTGTGGGCCATAGTCGTTCATGTCGATACCCTTCTCAATCTCCACGCTACCTCCCTAACGCCAGAAAGTCGTCAACAGACATATTGAAAATAGCCGATAACTGAACCACTCGACTTACTTTCATATCTTCCTGCTCACGCCATTTACTCACTATTTCAGGAGTACTACTTGATGCATTCGCTAACCATTTATCGTTAACGTCTGCTATTGCTTGAGCGCGTCGTATAGCCTTGCCTACGTTGTAATAACAAGAAATCATTGCCTACCTCCCTAACTTCTCGAACTCATCGAGAGACATATTCAGCCGACTAGCCAACTGCACCACACGACTAAACTTCATGTCGTCTTTGTGCCGCCATCGGCATACCTGTACAGGCGTAACACCGAACTCCCTTGCCAGTTCGTCATTGCTAACACCTGCGAGCGCCTGCGCTTTCTTCAGCGCCTTGCCTACATCAGAAGGGCAGGTCATCTTCAAACTCCTGACTAGGTGCCACTGCCTGACGTGCCTGTTGCATGCCCTTGTTATGCACCTCATCCTTAGCCGTCGTGCTAAGAGACATGAAGGTATTGCCATTCTTGTCTTTCTTCAGCCACCCTGACAGCCAGAATTCCGCACCATCACCATCGGTGTAGCTACCTTTGTAATCAGGGTGCGTGTCCTTTTCCTTGCGGTCGTTCTTAAACAAGACTCCTCGGTTGCTGTTGTCATACTCCATTTGCTAACTCCTTTCTTGCTTGATTGAATGCGTCGTTACCCTTGCACGCCGCACGTTCTTCGGTGGTAAAAATGCCACCCTTGGTCGGCGCTCTAAACAAAGTCGCCATTGTCTCGTGGTCGATGTCGCCCCAGATAGCCGCCAGTGACTGCCAATCTTCATTGGCGATTGCTTCCTTGGCATACATCACCCAATCAAAGTTGTCTCTGACTGTTGCCATAAACTCCAGAAACTCGCCGTCGTTTTGCTGGCTGATAGCGTTTGCCACCTCATCGGCAGATGCATACTCAGTACCAGCCAACCCAAGTGCGGCTAGTGCGCGACCTATGGCCGATGTCTCAGCATTCTCTAGCGCAGAGGTGCGGTTAATCTTGCTCGCCGCCCTAACCTCTTCTGCAAAGCCTGTGGCTAATAAACGACCTTGCTCGTTGCTAATACTTGCCTTCATCACTACTAGCGTGTCGTTAGCCTCTACTAGCTCTGTGCTGACCGTGTACTCAGGGTACTGCGTCCTAAACTCATTGACGCGGTACGCGACCGTCTTGTACTGCTTGCCGTGTATCGGCACTATCCCTTCAGTCATTACTGACCTCCTCTGTTTTCGTACTCATAGCAGTCAGCATAGCCAGCGTTGTATGCCTCTGACTGCCCCTTCTTGTGCTGGATGCCTTCTTCCCAGTCAGTCCAGCCACGGATAAAGTCCTGCTCAGCAAGCTCTAGGAAATCCGCTAGACGCGCATCCATGTGTGCCTCTTGTGTAGGCTTTGGCTTTAGTGCTGTTAAATCACTTAGCTGACCTACCAACGAATCAAGCTCTTCAATAAGCTCTGACTTGATTAGCTTTGGCGCTACGAATTTTTCACTCGACATAATCTAACCCCTCTAGTTTGGCGCAGACTTGCTCTGCGTTAATGATGTTGTGGTCGTGCCACTTACATGAATGCACACAGACGCCAACCTCTTCGACCCATTCTGTGCGCCCCTCAAACTCAATCGCATAACGGCCACCGACAGGGTGGTAGTAATCGTCGATTGATTCACGGTCAACAAGCAGTGTGACTACCTTGGCATCCTCATCGTAGTCATCAGCAACTGCGGTGCGCTCGATGCCCTCTAACTCATCAACGAACTCATCCCAGTCATTAACCTGCTTGCTTATTTTGATAGCAATTTGCATGCGTTTCTCCCTTCAAAGTTCCACATGGAACATCTACAGAATACACGATTATGGGCAACGCACAACCCCACTACGATAAATAATTTGCATTTATAGTTAAAGTGATGCAGGCTATGTGTGTCAGCTTAGAGGAGAGACGACATGAAAAACGCAGTGATTATTTTTGATAGTCAAAAAGCAGGGTCATATAGCGATGCTGAAATGACAACAAGATTTGCCGCAAAACACTTTTATGATGCCGCTGTTATAGCTCAGAAAGCTAAAAATGCTGTGGGTTCTTCAGCTAAGTTACTTAATGACGAGTTTCAGTACCGTTTGAAGCTCGCCGTTTCGACGGCTTCATTAGCATACGACTTAATTAACGAGGCAGGCACTATGTATGGATTTACAATAATTGACCGAGACGGTGGTGAAATGCACACGTCTGAAGCTGAGTACGAAACGTGGGATGAAGCGTATGAAGCTGGCAACCATTCCTTGTGTGATTTAAACGGCGGCTCGTTAGAGGTTTGGTTTGACGACTAGCCGTAAGTCCACATTACTGGCGTGGTTGTTCGCATATCGACATGGACGAAGCCACCACTGTGCGAAACGCCTATACCAGCGAAGCCCATGTCGAGGGCTTCTTTCACTAGCTTCATGCGTTGCACACTGTCAGCCACAGCAATGTCACAGGCAATGCCTTTCGTGTGTGTGCCGCCACCGTTTGACTTGTTGCGCTCGGCAGAATGCTTAACGCTTCTGAAGCCTGAGGTGATAGTAAACGGAAAGCCGCAACGCTCGCGTAGCTCATCAAGCGCCCACATGAATTCTTGAGTCATGCCTTCTTCGCCTGTCTCACGGCACCTCATCTCTGCCGTCGTAAAATATTTATACGTCATCAGCTTTTCCATTTAGTAAGGCCACGAATGCCGACGCTTGACGCGACAAGTGCGCCCAAGAGCATTCGGTAATATTCTGGCATGGTTTCCAGCACCGCGAAACCGTCACGAACATAAGGGACGAGAGGTGGAATAAAACAAAGCACAAGAGGAATGCTAAACAGAATAGAAAAAAACTCATCGCGCCAGCTATTAGCCGCATTGCTTGCATGAATATTTTCCCAATTGGCATCCTGCTTAATCGCTTCCATTTTGCGCTCATGTACTGCGCGCTTTTCTTCAGCCTTACGCTCAAAGTGTCCTCCAACCAGATTAGTGATTGGCCCAATTAGTGCCTGCCACATGATTTAGTCCTTGATAAGTACGAGGTCGAAGTTAGCAGTGACTCGTGCGTCATTGCCGCTGACTTGGTTTATGCGGATGTCGATGTCTGTTTTCTCAGGCACTGTTAGGGGCGCTGTAAAGTCGTAGCGGTAGTGACCGTCTGATTCTGCGACGTGCGCAATACGAAACGGCTTGCCTGCCAATCGGTGATACATCAGCATCTGACAGGTCTTTGTCCCATCAATGGTTGCATCAAGGGCCACCAAATAGCCTGTATAGCCCGCAGGGACTGTGTAGACGGCCATAAGGGTTTGGGCATACCCTGCATCTATCTGCGCCACAATCGTTCCAGAGGCGCTCGTAACGCGTGCTTCGATATTACCGACATTCTCTGCGTCATAAGTCATGCGGAATACCCGCAGGAATTGGTTAGTCGTAGTGACTGCGGTCAAGCCTGTCAGCGTGACTGTCTCGCTGATTTCATCGTAGTTAGCGTCTAGCCCTTCAAGGGTCAGGGTAGTCGTGTCGCTGGCACTGGTAGAAAGGCAGTAAATAGTTTGGGCGCTAGAAAGTGACGCCCAAGGGTATAAGCCGCCACCAGTCCATACACTCTCAGGGTCAGTCGCTTGGTCGATGTCAAAGTTAGCGCCGAACTTGTGGACTATCTTCGAGTTGCTGATTGAGCCACGAGCAACGTCAAGGTAAACGTTAGGGGTAGGGTGGTCAGTATGAAATTGATACATTAGTTAAGCCATTGCGCCACAACGATTGCGCCCAGTATGAAAGGGTAGATAGCCAACACTGAGTGACTGACACCTTTAAGGTCTTTGCGTACCTCGTCAATGTCCTTACGTGTGTCGTCGATTTTTTCATCAAGCCGCTTAAGACGCTCCTCGCATTGCGCTTCGTGCGTTGCTAACTTCGAAAGTGCTTCTTCAGCAAGATTCATGTCATCGTCCCAGTGGGTTGGCAAGTTCATCCATTGCAGTCCACGCATCATCCATATCTCTTTGCAGACGTTTAATGCGTTCGTCAATGTTACTCAGTGCCTCCATTTTAGCATTGACTGTGATAACAGTCTCGCTGTTAGATTTCTCTACTGCGGCAACCCTATCGCGTAACGGTAACAAGTCGCGCTGTAATTCCATAATCTGTGACAGGCTAGTCGATAGCTCGCTTAACTTGCCCTGCAATTCGCCGACGTTATTGTCGTCTAGTTGCTGTTGCATGTTAGATATACTGACCTGATAGCCCTGTAGCGTCTCAGATTGCGCTGTACGCAAGTCCTCAAATCTACCCTCTATGACTGCTGTGCCAGACGTAGCGTCGCTGACAGCGGATTCTAGCGCCTCCAGACGCGAGAAAAACTCAGAAGTCGCCCAGATACCGCCGCCAATAGTTGACGCAAATGACAGCAAAATAGCAATCCAGACGCCCTTTATCTGCGTCCCGCCGACGTTTAACTCTAAGTCTTCAAGGGCCATTTTGATAGCAAGCCTCGGGGTCAGCGGCGAACCAGCAACCACCTTCTGGGGATGTGTAGAAGAATGGCATTGTCTCGCCTTCGGTCAAAACTTCCTCAACGGTCACGTAGTAATTAGCGAGGTTGAGTCCTTGGATGGTAGAGCCGCCATCAAACGACACCCATACTGATTGTGTAGACGCGTCGAAAAATACACTTGCCGCCTCTTGGTAGGTAACTCGTAAGTCATAGGCCATGTCATTAGCTTGCTCTAACAGCGTCTCATCATTAGCCACTGCCATGTATGCCGCCGCTACCTGTGTGGCTTCATGTACGGCTACCAGCGCATCGTTGTACTGGTCTACCTCTTGGTCTTCAAGGGTCACGTCATTGGCCGCGATATACTCTTGCAGGGCCATTGCTTGTCTTTCGTCTTGCGCCTCTGCCGCGTCCACCGCCATCTCGTTTACAGTCGCAACCTCAATCAGCACTTGCGCGGCTTCGACATAGGTATCAATCGCCTGACTCACAGCGTCCATAGCGGTCGAGGCTTGGTCGTCAAAGTATTGCTGTGCGTTGGGGTCGTAAGTATAGGTCTGATTCTGTACGGCCAAGACAGCGGCGTTGTAGGCGTCCTGCTTCGCTTTGTCGAGCAGTCCTTGGTCAACAGTGCCGTCAGGCGTTAACCATCCTTGGCTTGCGTAAGAGTCTGCGCCTGCGATTGCTTGGATGCCGTATTTGAAGGTGTTGCGGATATCTTGCGAGGCGTTGATAAGGTTGTCTATTTCATTCGCTTGAGCTTGAGCGGTAACGCTCAGACAGACTGCTAGTAGGTACCTCTGCCTCATCTGTCTCTACCCCCATGCCCAATATCGCGTCGTAGAACTCCTTGTCGTCGAGGTAGTCAGGAATCAAAAGCTCGGGTCGCTGTTTGATTTCTAGCATTGCTCGCTTACCGACAATTATCTTTCCGTATTTTACCACTGGGCAGGGTGTTGCCGCCATGAGCATTGCGCGCCAAACATTTGGGTTTTGACACATCAGACTGACTGCACCTATTTTTAAGCCCATATTTGATAAGGTTATTGCGTTCCTGCGGCGATTACACTCCTCGTCCTGAATGTATTTACCAGACGACACGCCAATGCCAACTAGCTGTAAGCCGCCAGATATAGATTGCAGGCACGATTCGCTACCGCTGGACATAAGTGATGGGCTGACAGCAGTATTGGCTGGCATGGTTGAGCCAGCGTTAGGGCCAGAGTTATTAGTCGTGCGGTTGTTGTTATTTGACCCTATCTGATTAGTATTCAAATCACCTTCGTTACGAATACCGTTGTCACGCTCAACACCATTGCCGTCCGTTGGTAGTTCTGGCGGTGGGTCAATTTCTGGGACAGGTTCAATATCCTGCCCGAAAGCAGGCATTGAGAGACTAATCGTCAGCAGTAGGCTCGTCGTAATCCTCATCGGATATGACCTCACTTTCCAGTGATTGAGCTAGTGCGTTTACGAAAGCCTCACGACCAAAGGCAAGCTGGTCGAGGTTGAACCTCATACTGCCCATTTTTCGGTCAAGGTCGTTGATGTGATTGACCATCGCTTGTTGTTGCTCGGTCATGTCTTGAAGAATGTACTCTTTCTCGTTCACTGTGATGGGGGTTTTTTCGTCTTTACCCATGTCAGCTTCTCCTTACTGTTTTGCTTTGCCGATGTTTACGGCTAACACCTCCAGCACCTTGTACAACTTAGCAATCCAAACGTCGTCTTTCGGCGTTGGGGTGAGGGCCGCGATTATAGAAGCAGTCGCGATGACCGCCGTGGCTATGTTCGCAATATCTGTGAGGATAGACAAGTCCATTACCACGGCATTCCATCAGCAGACACAGGGTTCTTTTGACCTGCGATGTTAGCTGTCAGTGATGCCTCAGTAGCAGTCTGGTCTACTTCAGCGTGTACCCAGCCCATAACAACTTCTTCTGTCAGGCTGTCGTAAGCAACAAAGTCATCAGCATCAGCATCAGGTGTGAAACCTACAGTGCCGTATGCAGAGGCAGTGTAGGTCACAGCGTCGTCGCCAGTACCAACAGTTTCAGATTCAGTAACACGCCAGTGTGCAACGGTTACACCGCCGTCTGCCACGTTACGCTCAAGGTTAGCTATAGTCCATGTAGCCATTGTTTAACTCCTTAGTTAGATTCAAGTGCGGCAATACGTGCCTCAAGTTCTTGGATTGTTGCCACAAGTAGCGGCACAAGTTTGCTTTGGTCAATGCCTTGGTAGTCTGGTACTGAACGTGTACCCATAACAGCCTCAGTAACAACATTGCCGTCGTCATCTAAAACTGCTGGCGTAACTTCATACTCCTCATCACGCATCGCATCTTTCGCGCCTGTGATTGCTTCAGGTACAACATTTGCAACTTCGTGTGCCAAGAAACCATCAACGGTAGTGTCAGTATCGCCAACAAAATTAAAGCGAGAAGGGTTAAGTTGCTTGAGTCTTTCTGTAGCGCCTGACATTGCTACTACGTTTTCTTTCAGACGATAATCAGAAGTAGTGTTGTAAGAAGTAGTTGAGCCGCTAATAGAAATAGAGCCTCTAACAATACCTGATTGCTTAAAATAGACTAGTTCGCCATCGTTAGTTGTTCTATTAAGCTCTAAAGGCGCACCACTGTCACGAGTAAGAGTTTGTTGTACACCATAAATAATGCCTGACAGGTAAAGGTCTTTGAAGCGTGTTCCATCAGCGCCTAAATCAATGGCGGCGCCTCTGTTTGTGTTTCCAGTGATAGTAAAAGGATTAATACTGTCTAAATCGTTTCGGAAAGAAATTCCTGTATCACCCGTACCGACAGCTATGTAACCAAATGCAGTACTAATACTACCGACTGTTGAGCCAGCTTTTGTAAATCTAACAATCTCACCGTCGCTTGTTGTTCTATCAAATTGTCCTGACCTGTCTCCATCAGCAGATGAAAAAATTAACCCTGCCTGATTAATAGTTGTGCCTGTAGTGCCAAAAGCAGAAGTAGTTCCAACCAACAAGTTGCCGCTGGCATCAATACGCATGCGTTCTG